>OBCD01000006.1_pt1 | contig 226558 bp, 190 predicted proteins | sample 1480921 | NCBI WGS metagenome assembly OBCD01 (sample SAMN05301501, study PRJEB22388) | human skin metagenome | isolation source: Infant 2 DOL 22 skin | host: Homo sapiens | place: USA: Pittsburgh, Magee-Womens Hospital of UPMC | collected 2013/2014 | reverse complement strand
GTACTGCAACCGGGAGGTTGTGGGAGAGTAAGTCACCGCCGACACCAAACAACAACAAACAACAAAATACAGAAACAACAGGGAAGGAGACGGTCAACCACCGTCTCCTTCTCTTTTTACGTTTTGCCGCAGCAGACGCCACACGACGGGAGTCGTGGCGAGCTGTATGCCGCCGCCTTTGGTCGTCGCTGAAGCTTAAAGGCATTAGGCGCCCCAGGAGCACACTTTAGGACTCGCAGCTGGTTGCGTCCCCGCTCCCGGCAGGCTCTTTCTGGGATCTACACACAAGGTCTGGTCCGGCGACTTTCCGTTATCCACTGGTAAATAGCGCCCGCTTTGGTTCTGCCTTTCGCCACGTGACAGTTTCACGGTCTACACAATATGAGGGCTATGTGTGGTCGATTAGGCGGTGCGTGTAGAGAGGAAGGGCGGACTCGAATTCCCGGTACTTCCCGCTAAGCGGGTCAGTAAATTCGATGTGGCTTGCCGTGAGATGCATTGGGATCCGCATATCCTCCGCGTCCTCAGGATAGATTTCTGGATAGACGGGATCACCTAGGATGGGTATTCCAGCTTGCCACATGTGAAGACGCAATTGATGGGTCTTGCCCGTGGTGGGTTTAAGCGTGTATTTCCCTAATTGCGGCAGGGCGCCATGGATCCTTTCATACGGGGCGTTGTCTATTAGTTCTACTGCGGCCAGAGTAGTAAAAGCGTTGGGGGTGCCATCGCCTATTCGTCCTTGGATTTCGCCTGGGGTTTTGGTGAGGTGGGAGGCCCACTGGAGGGGCGTCGGAAAGCGGCGGTATTCGGCGATCGCCTGATAGGTCTTTTGCACCTTCTTTTCCGCGAAGAGGGTTTGATAGGCGCCGCGAACCTCGCGATGTTTGGTGAATAGCAAAATTCCGGAGGTAAGTCTGTCTAGGCGGTGCGCTGGGGCAAGCTCGTCGTTACCTGTCATTCTCCGTAGTTGGACTGTAGCGGTCTGTACGATGTGGCGTGCGCGTGGCATGGTTGCCATAAACGGTGGCTTATCTGCGACGAGGATATGTTCATCCTCGAAGAGGATGGGAACGTCGTAAGGCACCGGTGTTTCGGGTGCCGGTATGCGATAGAAAAAGACGTCCTCGTCGTTGCTTAATATGGAGTCGGGTCGAAGCTTGGTTTGATTGCGTAGTACTACCTCGCCGGAGTCGAAACGCACCTGGAGTGCCGAGGCGTCGTCGTCGGGGTGTCGGTGGCGTTGTGCCGAAATGACTGCACTAAGAAATTCCCAGGCCGTTATGCCCGCCTCGGAGGTGCGCACGCGGGTTGGATTCAGCCCGTCTTTAATCGGTAAAGGCGTGAAACCTTTTCGGCGATGTATTAATGTTTTGTCCATGGATTTTAACTCTCTCATTGAACCGGTTGTTGCCTTTTTCTCTGAAGGTATTGGTGCCGTAATTCGCACCGTCTTGGAGTTTGTGTACACCGTTATGTTCCCGTCGAATTCCGAGGCTGCAACCGTCAACCCTCAAGCCTAATCCGTACTACAATTAAGGTATAACCACCGAAAGGACACATCATGGCTAAGGAAGACATTGTAGTCGTTGCCGTTGACGGTTCGGATGCATCGAAGAATGCAGTACGTTGGGCCGCAAATACGGCTATGAAGCGCGAGATTCCACTGCGGATCGCATCTAGCTACACCATGCCACAGTTCCTGTACGCAGAGGGCATGGTTCCGCCAAAGGAGCTTTTCGACGACTTGCAGGCCGAGACCCTCGAGAAGATCGAGGAAGCTCGCGCCATCGCTCATGAGGTAGCCCCAGAGCTGAAGATTGGTCACACTGTGGCCGAGGGCTCCCCGATCGACATGCTGCTAGAAATGTCGCACGATGTCACCATGATCGTCATGGGCTCCCGCGGCATGGGTGGCCTGTCCGGCATGGTGATGGGTTCTGTCTCCGCTTCGGTTGTATCGCACGCCTCTTGCCCGGTGGTCGTCGTTCGCGAGGATAATCATGTTACGGACTCCACCAAGTACGGCCCTGTCGTCGTTGGTGTGGATGGTTCCGAGGTATCGCAGAAAGCTACTTCTTACGCATTCCGAGAGGCACAGGCCCGCGGTGCTGCTTTGATTGCCGTGCATACTTGGATGGATATGCAGGTGCAGGCTTCCTTGGCGGGTCTGTCGGCCGCCCAGTCCGAGTGGGCTGATATTGAAAAGGAGCAGAGCGAGCTTCTGACCGAGAATCTGAAGGAGCCGCGTGAAGAATACCCAGAGGTTGAGGTAAAGAAGCTCATTACCCGTGACCGTCCAGTGAGCGCTTTGACCGAGGCTGCAGAAGGCGCGCAGCTATTGGTTGTTGGTTCGCACGGTCGTGGCGGCTTTAAAGGCATGCTCTTGGGCTCGACCTCTCGCGCACTGTTGCAGTCCGCACCGTGCCCGATGATGGTTGTCCGTCCGGATGAGGAAGACTAAAAGCTGCTGTTCATAGAGCGCTTCGCCCACAAGGGCGGAGCGCTCTTGTTGTGTGGAGCCGCCTTAGGTAGTATGCCCTCGTGTACGCTAAGGTATACCCGCTATTTTAGGAGGATTACATGAATTTGGGTCTGGGGCTTATTAGCTCGATTGTTATTGGTATCATTGCCGGCTGGCTGGCAGAGAAGATTATGAAGCGCGACCACGGCCTGCTGACCAACCTTATTGTTGGTGTGCTGGGTGGCGTCATCGGTGGCATGATTATCCACTTCCTGAATATTGAGGAAGGTGGATGGATCTTCTCCTTGATTGCCGCTACGGGTGGTGCTTGTATCCTGTTGTGGATCGTGGGGCTCATCAAGAAGTAGCCCGAATTTAATTCGCGTACAAACCGGTTTGTCTATAAAGTATAGATGAACCGGCTTTGTCGTTTTAGAGAGGAACCCATGGCAGAGAAGAAGTCGCGCCGTAATCGGCCCAGCCCGCGCAGCCGGCTGCTGGAATCGGCGACCAAGCTTTTTACCACCGAGGGCATTCGCGTTATCGGAATTGACCGCATCCTACGCGAGGCAGATGTGGCTAAAGCTTCTTTGTACTCCTTATTTGGTTCCAAAGACGCGCTCGTTATCGCTTATGTAGAAGCTTTGGATGAGAAGTTCCGCCAAGATTGGGAACAGCGTACCGCAGAGATGACGGATCCGGATCAAAAGATCCTGGCCTTTTTTGATAAGGCGATCGAGGAAGAACCCACGCAGGAATTCCGCGGCTCCCACTTCTTGAATGCGGCAGGAGAGTATCCGCGCCCCGAAACCGAGGCGGAACACGGTATCGTGGCAGCCTGCGTTGAACACCGTAATTGGGTGCATTCCACTCTGACGGCTTTGCTAACTGAGCGCAATGGTTACCCATCGTCCTCGCAGGCGAGCCAGCTGTTGATTCTCTTGGATGGCGGCCGTGCGGGTGCTCGGCTCACCAAGGAGATTGGGCCGCTGCAGACGGCCCGCGACCTGGCTACTCAGATGCTTTCTGCTCCCCCTGCTGATTATTCGATTTAAGGTACTTTCGCGCCTCCATACGTAGCTGGTTGACCCGCTTCTTCTCCTCCTTGGAGAGGGCGGGTTCTTTTTCGCGCTTGCGCCAGCGGCGAATGCTTTCGCGACGCATAGCGTGGACATCCTCAGTAAGCGGGTAGTCGCGGTGCAAAATGATCTCAAAGATAGCGGTTTGGATCAACGTGCAGAGATAGGCGCAGCCCCAGTAAAGAATGATTGCTACTGGGATAGGTCCGGTTTGGGCTAGGTGCCACAGGAAGAAAGGGATTACCAACAGCAAAAAGCCCATGAGTATGAAGACGCGGCGGTTGACGTTCTGATCAAATTGAGTGGTGCGGAAACTGCGCACGAGGGAAATGACGGAATTAGCCATGGTAAAGGCGATGGCGGCAATGAGGATGGGGTTGATGAGGTCGCCGTGCTCGCGGGCGAAATCCGTCAGCGGAGCGCCGTAGAAGGTGGTTTCGCGGAAGGCCGAAACATCGGAGGCATTCAACATGCCCACGGTGGTGGAGCCGCTCTCAATATTGGACATGCGCAGGAGCACTTGATAAAGGCCGATGAAGGCCGGAATCATGATGAGCGGGGGGACACAACCAGCTGCGGGGTTGTAGTTATAACTCTTCATGAGGTTCTTTTCCTCTTGCATGAGCGCCGCCATCTCCTCGGTGGTGGTGGCGTTATTCATCTGCTTTTTGATGCGGTTATTCTCCGGGCGGATGAGTGCGCCGATACGGGCGGAGCGTACGGAAATCCAGTTCAGGGGAACAACGATGCCGCGCACGGTGATAACCAGCAAGATGATGGAAATCAGCCAGGCCGTAGATTCACCGACGAAGCTGCTGATGAGCCAGTGCCAGAACTTCATGATTCCGGAAACTGGGTACATGAAGACTTCGTACATGCTTAACCTTTCATGGGCAGTATGGTTTAAGGCATGACTAAAGTTCTTGGGGAACTCATGCTAACCATTGGCGTGGTTCTTTTACTCTTTGCATTCTATGAAGCCTATTGGACAAATGTAGAATCCGGTCAGCTGCAGGAGGAGGCGAGCGCCCACCTCGAAGAGCAATGGCGAAATCCCCGGCAGAAGCTAGAGCCGGAGTTGGGTGAGGCGTTCGCGCAGCTTTATATTCCCACGTTCGGTTCTGACTACCGCTTCGCCATTATTGAGGGCACTAATGAAGATGACCTGCTGCGCGGCCCGGGCCGCTACGAGGATTCCCAGATGCCGGGAGAGATGGGCAATTTTGCGGTTGCGGGCCACCGCGTGGGCAAAGGAGCTCCCTTTAATGACTTGGGCAAGCTAGAGACCTGCGATGACATCGTGGTGGAGACGCACAAGGAGCGAATTACCTATCGCGTATTGCCCATCGATGGCGAGCAGACGGACTGTTTCAATGGAATTCCGCCGGAGTATTCCCATGTGGCTGGTCGGCATATTACGACGCCTGGCGACGTCTCGGTGACCAACCCCGTGCCAGAGTCGGACGCCGAACCGAGCCGCGAGATCTTGACCTTGACTACGTGCCACCCGCAGTTCTCCAACGCGGAGCGCATGATTGTGCACGCTATGGAAGTGGAAAAAGAGGAGAAATAATGTATCGCGCTTTGTGGAATCTCTTGCCGGGGCCGACGCCGGTGAAAGTTATCTTGGCCATTGCTATTGCGGTGGGAGTCTTCTTCCTACTCATGGAGGTTGTATTCCCGTGGCTGTCGCCGATGATGCCGTATAACGACGTCGCGGTTTAAAGGCCCAAGTTGGCGATCGCTTCGTGGGCGATTTGCTCTGACTTAACGGTTTGTTGCTGGTTGCTCCACACCAGCACCGCGTGCGTGTCCTTCTGTACGGCGTACACGGCGTGCTCATTGACCACGCCCCGGCCGCCTTCCCAGCCGTCGAAGGAGGCCGGTTCAGTGGCGTCGATAGGCGCGGCCCAATCCACTGCGGCGCGGGCGTCGTCGACCGTGGGCATATCGCGCACGATGACGGTGGCCTGTGGCTCGTCCTGGTAGGACCAAAAGACGCAGGCCGGGGTGGGAAAGCGCGTGTCGATGCCCTGCTTGGTCAGGCGCTGTCCGTTGGTTTCTTCGAGCCAGCCGGGGCCGATGTAGGGGCAATCGCTCCAGTCATTGACTTCCGCAGTTTGGGCGACGTTAACCTCCGGTGACTCCGAAGCCTCCGGAGCGACCGTAGTAGTTGGTGCAGGGGTGGGTGCGGGTGAATCGCAGCCGACGATCCCAAAAGTGGCTAGAGCGAGTAGGGGAAGTAGGCTTTTGCGCATGAGCTCCACAATAGACCGGGATACCGATGCGTTGCGCACCGGCATCCATATCCTGACCGCTGGCCTGCTGGTGGTGGGCATTTTTACCTCCGCGCGGATGCCGCTTTCGCAAGCGATCATCAACCTGCTGCTTTTGGTGGGCTTTGCGGCCGTGTACTTCGCAGGCTCGGTATACGGGGAATATTGGGCCCAGCCTGTGCGCTACCTGTGGTTGTGCATACTCTCGGTGCTGTGGGTTGCGGATCTGTTCGTGGCCCCAGCGGCAATCTATCTGGTCTTCGCCATGTTCTTTTTGTACCTTACGGTGCTGGACATGGCGGCGGGCATCGCGTGCGTCATCGTTGCCTCGATCATCACCGTGGTGGTGCAGATTCCGCAGGGCCTGACCTTCGGCGGTGTCATGGGGCCGGCGGTCTCGGCGCTGGTGACCATAGCGATCACCTACGCCTTCCGGACGCTGTCGCGGATGAATAAAGAGTTGATTGAAACCCGTTCGCAGCTGGCAGCCACGGAGCGCGATGCCGGCATGGTGGCCGAGCGTCAGCGCATTGCGCACGAGATTCATGACACCCTTGCCCAGGGGCTGTCTTCCATTCAAATGCTCCTGCATTCGGCGGACCGTGATCTGGATAAGCAGGACGCGGGCAAAGCGCGAGAGCGCATCGAGCTGGCCCGCAGGACGGCCGCGGATAATTTGCACGAAGCGCGGGCAATGATTGCCGCTTTGCAGCCGCCGACGCTCAATGAGGCATCCCTTGAGGCCGCGTTGACCCGTATGGCGGACAATTTCGGTGCTACCGGAGATATCCACGTCGAGGTGGAATCCGAAGGAGAGGTACAGCAGCTGCCCATGAAGGTAGAGGCGGCGCTGCTGCGGATTGCGCAGGGCGCTGTGGGGAACGTCGTCAAGCATGCAAAGGCAAGCCGCGCCCGGATCACGGTGACCTATGAGGGCGATGAGGTGCGCCTGGATGTGGTGGATAACGGCAAGGGCTTTGATCCGACCGCGGTGGAAAGTACCCCGGCTGGACTGGGGCATATTGGGCTGGCCGCAATTAGGCGCCGTGCACAAGAGCTAGGTGGGGAGGTCATTATTGAATCCGCGCCGGGGGAGGGCACGGCCGTGTCAGTTAGTATGCCCTTAGGCAACCGGGTAGATTAAACTTTTGGTTGACAATGACATCGATAGGAGGAATGTCGTGATTCGGGTCCTACTGGCAGATGACCACGAAATCGTCCGCCTGGGTCTGCGCTCCGTGCTTGAGGGGGCAGAGGATATCGACGTCGTAGGGGAGGTCGCTACGGCCGAAGCTGCGGTGTCGGCAGCGCAGGCGGGCGGCATCGATGTCATATTGATGGACCTGCGCTTCGGCGCGGGCGTGGAGGGGACCCGCGTTATGGGTGGCGCGGAGGCAACCGCGCAGATTCGCTCCGCGATGGCCACCCCGCCCAAGGTCCTCGTGGTCACCAACTATGACACTGATGCGGATATCCTCGGCGCTATCGAAGCCGGTGCCGTGGGCTATTTGCTCAAGGATGCACCACCGCACGAGCTGCTGTCCGCAGTGCGCTCGACTGCGGAGGGTGATTCGGCGCTATCTCCCATCGTGGCCGATAGGCTGATGACTCGCGTGCGTACGCCACGCACCTCCCTCACGCCGCGTGAGCTCGAGGTCTTGCAGCTGGTAGCAGCGGGGGCGTCGAACCGGCAGATTGGCCAAGACCTCATGCTGTCTGAGGCCACGGTAAAGTCCCACCTTGTGCACATTTATGACAAATTGGGTGTGCGCTCGCGCACCTCTGCGGTGGCAGCCGCCCGCGAGCAGGGCGTGCTTTAATTAGCGGCGTTATACGCCTCGATGACGTCCTGCGGGATTTTTCCGCGGTGCGCCACTGGTAGCCCTTGGGCGCGGGCCCATTCGCGGATCTGACTGGGATTGGCGCGCTGTGCATTGATGTCCGGGGCAATGCGGGCGGCGTCCACGTAGGGGGCCAGAAGATTATGGAAGTGACGCGCGTTATCCACGGAGAGATCGATGAGGTAATTTTGACCGTTTACGCTGAAGCGAACGACTTCTAGCTGATCTTCGGGGATTAGGGTGTGGTCCAAGTCGTCGTAAAATTGGGTCACTTCACGGCGAGACATATTTCCTCCAATTTTAAAAATTGCACACCAAACACAGAGAGCATAAACGGTGTTAAAGGGGTAGGGCGGTTAGAAGAGTATCAGCAACTTTTTCTGGCCGAAAATACTTTTCCCGAAAAATCCCGGATCTTTATAGAAAATAAATAAACGCCACCACCGAATAGGGGGCGGTGGCGGCGTGTAGCTCTTTTACTGGGCCAGGTGCTGCTGGATTTCCGCAGTAATGGAGTCAATTTCCGAGCTAATGGTCTTGTGAGCGCGGCGGCGCTGCTGCTCGGTCATGAACTCGGCATTATCGATGGCGGAGTCTACTTCTTGCAGGCGGTCACGCACATCGCGCTTGAAGCCGGCTGGAACGTCCGTGTTATCGAGGGAGTTGCGGATGCCGGCGGTGCGGGCCTTGAGCGGCGCACCGTAGCCGGAGAAGGAAGCCATCTGCTCCGAGCTCACGCCTGCCTTAGCGGCCTTGCGCTTTTCGCCTTCGGTCTTCAGGCCCACGTAGCCGCGGTAAAGGAGCGGCAGCAGCAGGGGTGCGGCGGTGCGCAATGCACCGGCATAGCGCTTGACGTTATCGGAGTTAAAGCGGCCGGCCTTGAGCTTGGCTAGCTCGTTCTTGGCCATCTTCTCCTCATGCTTGCGGCGCTTCTTGAGGCCCTTTTCCTCCGACTTAATGAGGTGCTTTTCCTGCTTGGCCAGGAGCTTTTGCTGGCGGCGGCGGTCCTTAGACTGGGCCTTTACCTCTGCCTTGGCGCGGGTTTTGGCGGCCTTTGCCTGTGCGCGTGCTTCTTGGCGGGCCTTTTTAACTTTCTTCAGAATGCTCATTAAATTTCCCTCACGTTTGATCGAGTCTGGATTCAACTTTACCTTGCCGTTCTATTAAGCTCACCCGGTGTGGAGGATGTGGTTGTTGCTTCGGACCTGGTGGGGTGCCGCTACCGCTTAGTACAGCGGCGCGCGCACCCCGAGATGCCGCGTACCCATGCCTCGATTGCCCGGGCGGAGCGCCACGCGGCTGCAGTGGAGGCCGTCATGGAGATGTTTCCCCGCAAGGGCTCTGGCAGGTTTCGCCGCATCGATCTGGAAGGCGATGAGTGGGAGCGCTCCATGCGCACCCTTGAGGCCTTAGCTTCCGGGTATACGCACATCACCAACGCGGTCTTCGCCACCGAGGAGTGGATGGTGCGCGTAGATTTGCTTCTGCGCGAAGGCGATAAGTACACCCCGATTATCGTGTCCAATCACCGTGTGGCCCGCAAGAATGGCACCAAGACGACGCCGGCGGTGCCTACCCATCGCTTGGGCCTGAGCGAGCCGCTCGAGGCGCCGTATAAGCTGCGCCATCATGCGGTAGATGGTTACCGTTTAGCGTTTGCCGCCCGTGCTTTGCGGGATCTCGGGCTCGATTCCGGCCGGGGCGGGGCCATCGGCCAGGACCGCACCCGGGCATTTTTTACGGAAACAGCCAAGTTTGATCTGGAACGCGCCTGGAATCAGCCGCTTCCTACCGCCCCGGTGCGAGTCAAGGAGTGCGCGAGCTGCCGCTTTTGGTCTTTGTGCGAGCAAGAGCTGGTGGCGGCGGATGATATTTCGCTCTTCCTATCCGGCGACCGCGCTAAGCCTTATCGCGAGCGCGGGATTACTACCGTGCAGGCGCTTATCGACGCCGACCTGGGCGAGCCCTCCCGCCTTGCTGCTGCCTGGCGCACCGGGGAAGTGTTGCTGCGCCGCGGCGGCGTGCAGGTCCCGCGCGCAGACGTGGAGGTAGACGTGGATATGGAAGCCTACCTGGACCAGGGCGCGTATCTATGGGGAGCGTGGCACGACGGTAACTACGTCCCGTTTGTTACGTGGGAACCGTTGGGCGGCCGCGCCGAGGCAGAGAACTTTGCAGCATTCTGGCGCTGGTTAATGGATGTGCGTGCGCAAGCCCATGCGGAGGGCAAAACCTTTGCTGCATATTGCTACTCGTCCCACGGTGAGAACCATTGGATGCGCATGTCCGCGCAGCGCTTCCGCGAGGTAGATGAGCGGGAAGTAGAAGAGTTTATCTCCTCACCGGAGTGGGTGGATATGTTCGCCCACGTCAAACGATCCTTCGCCGGCCCCTTCGGCCTAGGCCTGAAGGTAGTCGCCCCGGAAGCGGGTTTTACCTGGCCAGAAGAAGACTTCGACGGTGAAGAATCCGTGAACGCGCGCCGCGAGGCGCTAGCCGGTGACCTCGTGGCGCGGCAGCGCTTGCTGGACTATAACTCCGGCGATGTTCAGGCCACGCGCGCGGTCCGCGAGTGGATGGACGCCGGCGCGCCGGGTACTACAGCGCTGTAAATAGGGCGTAGATGACCGCGAGAATCGCTATCCCCGCGTAGACCTGGTTCCACTCTGGCCCCGGCTTCGGATCCGGGCCCTCCGCCTTTTTCATCAGGACCTGCTTCTGGGCCTTCACCGCCCGGGCGATGAGCACGGGGTAGACCGCCAGGGACAGGATGCACAGGAGGGAGGCGACCACCTTAAGCAGGGAAATATCGGTGCCGATCCAGATGAGCAGCCCACCGTTGACGAAGGTGGCGCGCAGGAGGCCGAGTTTGTCCAGTTGCTGCAAGCCCGCTCGGACGGCAGCGGGACCGCCACCCATGGTGCTGGGCAGGAGGTAGCTCATCACACCGATGAGCAGTTGACCGGCAAACCCCACCAGCAAGGCGAGGGTGGGCAGCGCCGGCTCGGGCATAAAGAAATGCTGCACCGTGTAGTACACCAAAGACAGCACCAGCCATAACGAGGCCATGAGCACGGAGACCGAGGAAAAGGTGATGCGATCGCGCGGGTCCTTAGCCACCGTCAGCACATTAGCGAGCCACTGCTGCAAGCTCAGCGCCCAACCGCAGCAGTAGGCGATAAGTCCCAACTCGGGGAAGCCGAGGAAAGCGCCCACGATCGTGGCAACCACACCGATTGCGAGCAGCACAAAGGAGGATTGCATATGGCGATTAATACCTTGGGTGCGCCAGATGGAAGGGAAAAGGATGGTGAGAGAACCGGCCGCGGCCAAGCCGATGAATCCGCCGATATTGGCGGCGATATGGGCGAGTAGCAGCGTGGGATGGCCGGGATAGACGGCCAGCAGCCCGCCAAAGATGGCACCCACCGGCAGGCACAGGGCGGAAAGAACATAAGCGCCCACTACGGGGCGGAAGCGCTTATCTTTGGCACCGCGCCATTGCCGGAAGAGCGATGCCGCATGCCAGAGCATCATCAGTGCAATGAGCGTGGCGCCCACCTGAGTAACAATCCAGTGCTGGGACCAGAACTCCATGAGGATTTGACCGATTAACGCGAGGATGATTCCGGCATTGAGGCCATAGATGCGGGCCAATTGGGCAGGACGAGCGGATTCGGGGAGGCGCTGTTGGGTGAATTTCTCCGTTAGGTGCTGGGACCACACGATGATGCTATTGCTCACCAGTCCGAGGGTGAATAGGTGGATGAGTACCCACCGGTAGTTCGGGACCAAGGTATGCGTTGCCCCCACGAGGATGAAAACCATCATCCATAGGGATACGGGACGGGAGGCCTTGCGGTGCCATGTCCGCGCCGACCACTTATTCTCAGGCATAAAACCGATTTTAGTCGGATTTAATCTTGGTCCAAGTCAGTGCAGTAAGGGCGAGGGCTACGGCGGTGAAGAAGGCAATGAAGAGGGGCCACGATAGGGCGTCGAAAAGCAGGCCGGCACATGCGCCCACCACAGAAGAGCCAAAGTAATAGCAGAACACATACATCGAAGAAGCCTCCGCGCGGTCGTGGGTGGCGATCTGGCCCACCCACCCGGAGGCGGTGGAGTGTACGGCGAAAAAGCCCACGGTAAAGGCGATCATGCCGAGAAGCGTCAGCGGAAGGTTGCCGGCGCACAGCGCGATGCCAAGGGCAAAAAGCACGGCAGAGGCGAATAGGGTTTTCCCATGGCCTATGCGTGCGACAAGGGAACCTGCCCGCGCTGAGGACCATGTGCCGGTGAGGTAGAACAAAAAGGCCAAGCCGGCTAGCGAAGGGGCCAGACCAAAATCATCGATGAGCCGGAAGGTTAAGAAGTTATACATGGAGACAAACGTGCCCATGGACAGGAATGCGGTGAGAAAGAGCAAGGCCAAATCCCGGTTGGCCCAATGGCCCAAAAGCGCCCGGCTTTCGGTCTTGAGATGGATGGATTTGGGCCGGAAATTGCGTTGGGTAGGAAGTAGCAGCCAAGACGTAATGGCAAAGGCGAGTGAGACCAGCGCCGAGCCGAAGAGCGCCCAGCGCCACGTGGAAATCTCCACCAGTCCGGTGGGAATGAGGCGGCCGGTAAGGCCACCGACGGAGGTGCCTGCAATGTATAGGCCCATAGCCCGCGGCAGGGCTTTGTCATCGAGTTCTTCAGAAAGCCATGCCATTGCCGTGGCGGGGGCGCCGGACAGCAGCGCACCCTGCAGGCCGCGTACCGCGATGAGCTGCCACCCCTCCTGGGCGAGGGGCACAATGAGCCCCACGCCGGTCGCGGCAACGGCCGAAATGAGCAGAATACGTCCGCGGCCGAAACGCTCGGAGAGAATCGATGCGGGCACCACGCATAGGGCCAGCGCGCCCGTGGCGGCCGATACGGTCATGGCCGCTTCAGTGGAAGAAAGCCCCATGTTGTGTACCAGCGTGGGAAGAATGGCTTGGGTGGAATACAGGCTGGAGAATATAGCCAAGCCTACAAGGAGCATGGCTACCGTTGCGCGCCGCGTTCGAGTCATATCATTTAGCCTGCCCGGACATGCATCATGTGTAAAATGTGGAAAAATACACTAAACGATGCGGAGCATGCATGAATGTGGAGGATGTCCGCGGCTTCCTCGCCGTGGTGGATCAAGGTCGCGTGGGTGCTGCGGCCGATGAACTGGGAATCTCCCAATCCGCGCTGACCCGCCGGGTACAGCGCGTAGAAGCTAGTCTTGGCGCCCGCCTTTTCGAGCGCACTGGGCGCACCCTGCACGTGAATTCGCGCGGGAGGGCCTTCGCTGCGGCTGGGCGGGAAATGCTCCGCGCCTACCAGGTCGGGCGGGACGATGTTGCCCGCCTCATGGATCCAGAACGCGGCACCGTGCGCCTAGATTTCATGCACTCGCTGGGCACCTGGCTAGTTCCGGACCTGCTCAAGAGCTATCGCGCGCAGCACCCGCACGTAGATATTCGCCTGCATCAAGGCGCGGCGCAGGAGCTGGTGAGCAGGGTGGAAAACGGCGAATCCGACCTTGCCCTCGTGGGCCCACGGCCTGATGCAGCCCTGGGCTGGCACCAGATTAAGGTGCAGCGACTAGGCCTTGCTGTGCCGGAAGACCACTGGGCGGCGAACCGGCGGGAGGTGAAACTAGCGGAACTCGCTGCAGACCCGTTCATCGGCATGCTCCCAGGCTATGGCACGCGCATGCTTCTCGATGCCCTTGCAGACGACGCTGGCTTTAGCCCCCACCTCGTCTTCGAATCGATGGAACTTACTACCGTTGCGGGGCTGGTAGCGGCAGGACTCGGGGTGGCGCTTTTGCCGCTGGATGATCCTTATCTACAGGTGGGGAGCCTGATCCCCCTTACGCCGCCAGCGTACCGCGAGCTCGGTTTAGTGTGGCGCGCCGGGGACGATGCGCCCCCAGTGCAGCAATTCCGGGAATTTATCCGGGCATAGAAAAAGCCGCCCCGAAGGGGCGGCCGAAGTAACTAAAAGGAGTTACTTGGTGGCTGCAGCGAAACGCTCAGCAACGTCATCCCAGTTGAAGACGTTCCATACGGCCTTAACGTAGTCGGCCTTAACGTTCTTGTACTGCAGGTAGAAAGCGTGCTCCCACATATCCAGCATCAGCAGCGGGGTGAAGTCGATGGAGGTATTACCCTGCTGGTCAGTCAGCTGCTCGATGATGAGGCGGCCAGCAATGTGGTCGTAGCCCAGAACAGCCCAGCCGGAGCCCTGCAGGGAGGTAGCAGCAGCGGAGAAGTGAGCCTTGAACTTCTCAAAGGAGCCGAAGTCGCGGTTGATGGCCTCTGCCAGCTCGCCGGTTGGCTCGCCGCCACCGTTCGGGGACAGGTTCTTCCAGAAGATGGAGTGGTTGGTGTGGCCACCCAGGTTAAACGCCAAGTTCTTGGAGAGGGCGCGGATGCGATCCGGGTTAGCCTCACCGTTGCGCTCTTCCTCGAGTGCCTCGAGTGCAGCGTTAGCGCCAGCAACGTAGGTTGCGTGGTGCTTATCGTGGTGGAGCTCCATGATCTCTGCGGAGATGTGTGGCTCCAGTGCGTCGAATGCGTATGGGAGGTCAGGAAGTTCGTAAACAGCCATTTGTTAAATCCTTTCTTCGGGTACGTGTCCCGATGATAGGCACGGTGGAAAGATTTCGCCATGATTAATTCGAATTGTGGAACTAGCGCGAATATTAACTGGCCGCGGAATAGCTTTTCGCAGTACAACGTTGGGAAGAAGGAATAAGGAAGGAGCTATACCTTATGTGGATGTTTAAGCCGGAGCCCAAACTTGTTGCTGCAGACGATGCTCTGCCGGGTCGACCGGAGCCAATCGTGGACCCCGCCCCGCACGCCGTTTTAGGAACACCGATTACCGGGCCGTGGAAGGACGGGCAGCGCTCCATTCTTATTGCGTTGGGATGTTTCTGGGGTGCGGAGAAAATGTTTTGGGAGACCGAAGGCGTGGAATCCACCTCGGTGGGTTATGCAGGCGGTGCCACCCCGAATCCCACGTACTACGAGGTGTGCCGTGGGCTAACCAACCATGCCGAGGCGGTGGAGGTGGTCTATGACCCGCAGCGCATCAGCCTGCGCGATCTTGTCGTACAGGCCCTAGAAGCGCACGATCCCACGCAGGGCTTCCGCCAGGGCAACGATGTAGGAACGCAATACCGCTCTGCTTTCTACCCACGCACGGAGGAAGAGCGCGCAGAAATCCAGGGCATCGTGGATTCCTATGCAGAGAAACTCAAGGAATTCGGATTCGGGGATACCACCACGGAGGTCAAACTCCTCTCCGAAACTGATTCTGGGGAGTACTACCTGGCTGAGGATGAGCATCAGCAGTACTTATATAAGGTGCCTAATGGGTACTGCCCGCACCACAGTACTGGGGTGAAATGCGACTAAGCGTCGCGCCGAATAAAGCGGGCAATCTTCTTGGCTAACTTCGGCGTGAGCGATTGGCGGGATTGGGATCCTAAGACCTCATCCCAATACCAGAGCATTTCTTCAAAATAGTTGTGTCCGTGCCCGCCAGGGACGTTGAGGGAATTGATCTGGTCCAAGCCAATTTGCCACCAGGTAATAAACGGAACCCAATGCAGCTGCCGGAAGGTATCCGCGTGCAGCGCTTCTGGCTGCGGTTCATGAATCCAGGTGGGCCTGCGCACGAGAAGGTTGAGATCCCACCACACGATGGCGTCGGAAGCATGCTGGGCAATGAGCATGCGGGGTCGGCGCCAGGTATGGGCGTAGTCATTGCCAAAGGCGTCGTGCAGCGTATGGTCAGGGGCCGCCGCGTAGCGCACATGCTTGCCGCCATCGATAACGGGCAGGCGTTCTAGGGAACCAATATCCCGGCGCAGGCGCTGAGTAAAGTGCGTCATGCGCGGGGGGCCGGAAAAAACTGCGCCATTACACGCAGAAAGTAGGTCTTCCACATTATGGTAGTTATCCATAATGGCGTAGGCACCAAGTGATTCACCTGCGAAATAAAGCCGCGGGCGGTTTTCTTTAGGCAGCCTATCTATTTCTTCTTGTATGACCCGAATCAATTCACGAGCCGCCTGCTTCGGTGCGTTCTTATCTACGAGGTAGGAAAAAACTGAAGGCAGGTAGGAGTACTGCATGGTGACGGTGACGCAATCACCGCCGGTCAAAAACTCATAAGAGCAAGCACCCCAATTATTGATCCACCCCGAGCCGGCGGGCATTTGGATGACGATAGTCTCTCGCCGCAGGGCACCAGTGCGTTCGAGTTCGGCGCGGATTTTCTCCGCGGATTGCTGGAAGGAGCGCCCTGGAATGTATCCGGCGTAGATGCGGATGGGTTCCTTTGCATCGATTCCCGTCGCTGTGCGGATATCGCGGGCGCGGGGGCCATTGGAGACAAACCGGCGTCCCTGCTGTCCCAACGCCGACCACGGCTCGAGCGACCACGGACTGCCGGAGCGCTCCGGCTCCCACGGCATGGAGGTGCCGGGGAAAATCTGCTTATTTAACCGCTGCGCTTGGTGCGATAGCGAGCGCAGCCAGCGTCGAAAGACCACGCGGTCAGAAAGTGCAAACGCCGTGAGGCTCAGTCCCGCGGTAACCACCGGCCACGCAATGAGCGCCGGCACCCAGCGGCCCAGCTGGCGTGACAGTTTGGTGACGGCAAGCTGCGTGGCCTCCCCGATGAGTAGGAGCGTGCCGTAGCCTGCGGTGCCCGCAGCCAGGCCGATGGCCGCCGTGACGGGCCCGCGCACGAGCTGCTTATTGACCAACTCCGCCTGTTTTTTCTGATTGCGCAGCGAAAGCACGGCATTAAACGCAGTCCCGGCGCCAATAGCAAGGTGCACAATTTGTCGATGTTGCGGTCCGAGGCGGTCCTGCGGGCGCTTGCCAATGCGATTGAGCACGAAGCTTGTTGACGCCGCCCCTAGATGCCCGACGCCCTGCCCGATTGCCACGTTGGCGGCGGTCACCCACCACGGACGGGGCAGTAGGGAAGGCGAAACAGCAGCCCACGTCGCTAATTCCGCACCCAAAATTCCAGCCGACATATTGGGCGGTAAGGTTTGCCGGCTGGTCATACGGACGATGGGCGTGAGATCCGCGGCTACGCCAAGAGCGATTAGTGCAGCGCGGCGGAGAGCGCGTTTCATAATGTCCGATTGTCCCAGATTTCGGTGGGAATTTCAGCGTGAGATTTAGCCCGTGCAAAAATCTCCACAAAGTTGCACAATGGGGTCATGGCAAATCATGTTGGAAACAAAGTAGTCCTCATCGGCGCCGGCGATGTGGGAGTCGCTTACGCTTTCGCTCTCATCAACCAAAGCATCGTTGACCACCTGGCAATCATCGACATCGATGAAAAGAAGCTAGAAGGCAACGTCATGGACCTCAACCACGGTGTTGTCTGGGCCCCTACCCGCACCCGCGTCACCAAGGGCACCTACGCCGATTGCGCAGACGCCGATATGGTCGTCATCTGCGCCGGTGCCGCACAGAAGCCGGGCGAGACCCGCCTGGACCTGGTGGGCAAGAACGTCAAGATCATGAACAGCATCGTCTCTGACGTCATGGCGAATGACTTTGATGGCATCTTCTTGGTTGCCTCCAACCCAGTGGATATCCTGACCTACGCCGTATGGAAGGCTTCCGGCCTGGACCACAAGCGCGTCATCGGCTCGGGCACCGTGCTGGACTCCGCTCGTTTCCGCTACATGCTGGGCGAGCTGGAAGATGTTGCACCGAAGTCCGTACACGCCTACATCGTGGGCGAGCACGGCGATTCCGAGCTGCCGGCCGTCTCCACCGCGAATATCGCTGGTGTCCCGTTGTCCAAGAAGCTGGACTCGGATCCGGAGTATGCAGAGCGCATCGAGAAGATCTTCGAAGACACTCGCGATGCCGCCTACTCCATCATTGACGCTAAGGGCTCTACTTCCTTTGGCATCGGCATGGGCCTGGCCCGTATCACCGCCGCCGTCATCCAGAACCAGGACGTGGCGCTGCCAGTATCTGCTTACCTGCAGGGTGAATACGGAGTAGAGGATCTCTACATCGGCACCGCTGCCATCATCAACCGTTCCGGCATCGTGCGCGCGATTGAGCTGGATCTCAATGAGCACGAAAAGGAGCGTTTCGATGCTTCTGCTAAGACACTGAATGACATCAAGGAAGAGTTCTTCGGCTAGTGAAGATTATCGCTCATAGGGGATACTCCGGAAAATATCCGGAGCTATCCCCTCTAGCTTTTGAAAAAGCCCTAGATTTGCCAATTCACGGCGTCGAGTGCGATGTGCGCTTGACGCGCGATGGAAAAGTAGTGGTTCAGCACGATCCCACGTTGGACCGCACCGCGGGGCGCCCCGGCCGCATTTCCAAGATGGACTGGGAAGAATTGCGTGGCGTTGACATCGGTTCGGGCCAGCGCATGATGCTTCTCGACGAACTCTTGGAACTACTCGAGGGCACACCGCACCACCTTTATATCGAGACTAAGCACCCCTCCGGGCAGGGCGACATCCTGGAGGAGCAAACGGTGCTGCGCTTGCGTTATGCGGGGCTTTTTGACGACCCCCGGATCCACGTCATTTCCTTTTCCCACCACGCCATCCGCCGCATGCAGAATTTGGCGCCGCACATGGACCGGATTTATCTTCGTCGCGATTGGGAGCGCCACGTCAACCGTCCCGATCTAATGCTGTCCAAGCCCACCGCGCTCGGCGTATCGTTGCTGCGCGCGAAGCTGCGGCCGGCAATTATCGGCGCGCAGGGATTGCCCACCTACCTGTGGACCGTAGACAAACCGGAGGATATGAAGTGGGCGTGGGCGAACGGGGTAGATATGCTCGCCACCAATCAGCCCGAAGTGGCCCTGCATGCCATTGAGCTCTAGTAAGCAGGTATCTTGGAGGCATGGCCAAGAAGAAAAAGAACAAGGAACAGCTGCCTGAGGGCATGTCCCGCCGCCAGGCAAAGCTCGCTGCCCGCGCCAAGGAGCGCGCCGCCCTGGAAAAGGATCCCCGCCCCTACGGCGGACTTGCTGCGGAGGCCTCCCTGGTCGCCATGCAGGAGTTCGTCCCCTCTGCTTTTGCCAAGCTTGATGTCAAAGGCTGCGATAAGAACGTGTATGTAGCCACCGTCCTGCCGGGTGCTTCTGCCGCGCTTATTCGGGACACCGAATTTGGCGGAGATGCTTTCGTAGGCCTGCAGGTGCAGTCCCACACCCACAACCCAGGCCGCGACCTCGCTTTTGCCCTTAACTGGGTGAAGAATAACGAGCCGGGCGCCACCCTGGAATCCACCGCGGCCGACGGCTCGGAGCCGAAGCTGGAGGAGCTTATCGATGCCTCCGCTACCCTCGACGTGCAGGTTCACCAGGACTTCGAATGGTGGATTCCGGAGGGAGCACAGGTCACCCCGCAGATTGCGCAGTCGCTACGCGCGGCAAATGATTCCGTCATCGAGTCTCACCAGGTGGGCGAGAACATCACTGGTGCAGCCTTTTGGGCAAATGCCGGCGGCGGCAAGGCCCACATCCGTTGGGTCCGCCCCAATGACGATGAATCCTCGTTCCTGAACGCGCTGGCGCGCGTCGCCGCCCGCGGCGAGCTGAACTTGGGCGAGGGCACCAAGTTCGCCGGTGTTTTCCGCACCCACGGTCTCATCGCTCCGGTCTTCGACTTGGATCCAGAGGTTGACCACGCTTCTTATGAGGACCACCTCACGCGCGTGGACAAGGCCTTGGAGGAAGAAATCTCTAATGATGCCCAGCTGAGCGCCGATGAGCGCAAGCAACTAGAAAACATCAAGTCCCGCCAGGTGACCCTGCGCTAAAGAGAGGAAAATGGCCCTTCCCCGGTAGAGGAAGGGCCATTTTTTGATCGCTATTTGAGAGAATCCCACAACTCGGCGGCTGCTCCATCGTCCCAGAGGACGACGTTGCCTACCTCGGTGTCTTGGAAACCGCCGATGGGGACGGTCTCGGTGTCTACACCGGAGCCCATGGCAAGTGCCACGCGGGCGAGGTGCCAGATGTGGTCGCCCTCGTCCACGATGAACGAGGAGGCGGTGTGGTTGACCAAGGAGAAGGCGCGGAATGGGTTAATCAGGGTGGCCGGGGAAGCAACCTTATCCAATAGGGCGGAGAAGAATTCGCGCTGTCGCTGCACGCGGTCAAGGTCACCCATGGCGGTGGCGCGGGTGCGCACGTAACCGAGGGCGTCGCGGCCCTTGAGCTTCTGGCAGCCATCTTGGAGATCAATGCCGGCCAGCGGGTCATTGATGGGTTCCTTCACGCATACGTCTACGCCGCCGACGGAGTCGACCACGTTGGCTAGGCCGCCCATGCCGATCTCGGCGTAGTGGTCGATGCGCAGACCGGTCGTGCCCTCGACGGTTTGGACAAGGAGCTGCGGTCCACCGTAGGTAAAGGCAGCATTGATCTTGTCCATGCCAAAACCGGGGACTTCCACGTAGCTATCGCGTGGGATGGAAACGAGCTTGGCCTTGCCGGTGCGTGGGATATGCAGCAGCATGATGGTGTCGGTGCGGCCCTCGCCCACATCACCACCGGTGCCCAGTTCAGCCTGCTGTTCCTCGCTGAGGCCTTGGCGGGAGTCAGAACCGACGAGCAACCAATTGGTGCCGGCGGTATTAGACACTTGTTCTTCTGGCAGCGCCTCCACGCGGGTGAGGCGGGCATCGGTCCAGAACATGAAGACGAGGTTGAATACCAGCAGGACGACGAGCGCCAAGCCAACGCACCCGAGGGCGCGCTTGGCCGGATTGACCTTTTTGCGCCGACTGTGCGGGCGCTGCCGGGGTGCAGGGCGCGGCGTGGTGCGACGAGGCGGGCGCTGCTGCGCACTGTACTGGCTGGGGTAGCGGCTCGGTGTTGGCGGCGGAGTGCGGCGCGGGGGCTGTTGCTGTGGCTGCGGAGCGCGGAAGGATTGTTGCTCGGGTTCCACGCGCCGCGGCGCCGGGCGGGCGGAGGAACGGCGTCGAATGGGGCGGCCGTATCGATCCTTGAGGGGACGTCCATCGGCCCCAAGGACGAATTCAGTGGAGGAATCGTCGCCGGCGCGGCGGGCCTCCCTATGCGGATCTCGTCCTGATTCAGTCATGCGCTATACCTTACAAGGAGCAGCGAGCAACGCCTGCCTCACGACGTCCCCTTAAGGGCATTTTCACAGGAAGGAATAACCCACGAAAGCGACGGCGTCGATAAGAAAATGCGCTATGACCAAAGGCCATACCCGCCCCGTGCGGTGGTAGTAATAGCCGTAGATTAACCCCATGATGATATTGCCACATCCAGCGGAAATACCCTGGTAGAGGTGGTAAGAACCGCGGAGAATGGAGCTTGCGGCCAGCGTGGCTGGCAGCGACCAGCGGGCCTGGCGCAAGCGCGTCATAAGCCACATCACCACCACGGTTTCTTCCGCGAAGGCGTTGGCAGCGGCCTTGAGGAGGGAAACGGGGATTTCCACCCAGGCATTGGCGAAGTCGCCCGGGATGACTTCCTTGCTCCACCCCAATTGCACCGCCGCGAAATACAGGGCGAGCCCCGGGATGCCAATGAGGGCGGCAAGCCCTGCGCCTTCGAGCCAGTCGCGGGTGCGGTGGGGCCGGGGCACTATGTGATCCTTGGCCAGCAGGAAAAGCGCTAAGGCTCCATAGGAAAAGAGCACGGCGGCCGAGCACAGCTGCAGGCCCATATCCACCCAGGCAAGAGAGGACTGGCTGGAATTGAGCGTGACCGATTGTTCGTTGAGCCGGTGCGGGGAGGCCAGGGAATTGATGAGGTTTAATACCGCCCGCACCCCGGAAATACCAAAGGTGAGGGTGAGGACGATGAGAAGCTCGGCACGTAAAGACTTGGTCATGGGTGCAGGATGTGGGCGAGGCCGAGGAGGGCGGCGTCGGAAAGCGTAATGCCTCCCAGGTGTACGCCCACCGGCGGGTGATTGGGTACGGCCCACGGCACGGAAATAGCTGGCAGACGGGCCATGTTGAACAGGGAACCCCACGGCGACCACCGGGTCTGGGCTGCGAAATTCTCCGCATGGGGCAGGGACAGGAAAGAACCAATACGCGGCGGGTCCGTGGTCAGCATTGGGGTGAGGATGGCATCGACGCCCCATTCCTGGGCCAGCAAGCCGGGTAGTTGCCGGACATGCGCCCGCGCCGCGGCCAGCTCAGCGGAGCTAACGCGCCGGCCCTGCTGAGCAATCCATTCGGCGTAGCCCGCCGCCGGGTTGAGCCCCGCTAGGCGGGAGGTAAAGGTCGTGCGGAAATGCGCAAAGGTGGCCCGGGCCTGCGGATACGGGGAAACGGGCACCACGGTGAAGCCGGCTGCCTGTAGGCGTTGGGCGGCCTCGCGGGTGGCGCGCAGATGGTGGGCATCGACGCTGGCATCACAAAACAGCGGCTCTACCAGCAGGCCGATGCGGGCGCGCGGGGTGATCATGCGGTGGCCATGCAGAAAGGCATTATCGGCCACGGTCCGGGTGATAAAGCCCTGCACACCCAGTTCTTTTCCTGCCGGTTTAAAGCCCACCACGCCGCAGGCCGCGGCCGGCACTCGGATGGAACCGCCGCCATCGCTGGCGTGCGCCGCGCGCAGCAACCCGCGCGCGATCTGTACCGCCGCACCGCCCGAGGAACCACCCGGTGTGCAGCCGGGATAAAGGGGATTATCGGGATGGGGCAGGCCCACCGGTTCCGTATCCACGCGCAGGCCCAACTCCGGCGTGGAGGACTTACCGATGATGCGCGCACCTTGCTTCTCCAAGGCCTCGATGAAGGCATCGCTGCGCTCGGGGTAGTAGGTGCGATCGGTATTTCCCAAGGTCGTGGGCATGCCGCGGACATCGCAGAGATCCTTGGCGGAGAGGACCCAGCCGCTCAGCCGGCCGCGGCCGGAGGGCTCGCGGTCCACATCCAGGTAGGTGAAACCGTGCTCCTCGGGGGTAAGGCCGTGCAGATCCGCGCGGAGTTGTTCTACGGAAAAGTCCATGGGGTACCAGTTTAGTGGGCTAAGGTGACGTGCATGACTACCACCATCGCCTTCCTGGGGCCGGCCGGAACCTTTACGGAAGCGGCCGTGCATAAGTTTGCCGCGCACCTGCCGCAGGTAGAGACCCTGCCGGTTGGCTCGCCTTCGGAGGCTGTGGCCGCCGTGCGCGCTGGGCAAGCCGAGTACGCCTGCGTAGCCATTGAAAATTCCGTCGACGGCGCGGTCACCACCACCTTTGATGCGCTGGTTGAAGCCGAACCGGTGCAGATTTACCGCGAGGTGGATATCCCCGTGGCCTTTAGCATCATGACCCGGCAAGGCACGGGCGACATTGCGCGGCTGAGCACCCACCCGGTGGCGTTCCAGCAAATCCGCGGCTGGGTAAAAGACAATCTGCCGAAGGTAGAGTTCGTGCCGGCCAGTTCCAATGCCGCCGCGGCCGAGGCTGTAGCCCGTGGGGAAGCGGATGCGGCCGCAGCGCCGGCGCGGGCCGCCGAGATCTTTGGGCTGGAGACCATCGCCCAGGGCGTGGCAGATGTTGAGGGCGCCGCAACGCGCTTTGTCCTGGTGGGGCGTCCGGGAAAACCCACTGCAAGGACTGGCCAGGACCGCACCAGCGTCATCTTCACCCTGCCAAATGAACCGGGCAGCCTGGTGGGGGCGTTGCAGGACTTTGCGCACCGCGGGGTGGACCTATCCCGGATTGAGTCGCGCCCTACACGGGAGGCCTTTGGCACGTACCGCTTCTACGTGGACCTTATCGGGCACATTGACGATCAGCCGGTGGCGGAGGCGCTGCGGGCCCTGTGGTTGCGGGCAGAGGACCTGCTTTTCCTCGGCTCCTGGCCGGCGGCAACCCCTGCGGGCAAGCCACCGCGCGATCTGGCAGCGGCGGATGATTGGGTAGCGCGGGCGCGCAGGGGCCAATAATCTAGAAGCATGCCCGGAAGAATTATCCTGCTGCGTCACGGCCAGACCTATTCCAATATTTCCCGCCTCCTCGATACCCGCCCGCCCGGGGCAGAGCTTACCGAGCGCGGGCGCGACCAAGCCACGGAGGTAGGCCGGGAGCTAGCGCAGTTGGTGGGCGAGCGCGAGGTGGAATTTAAATGCTCCATTGCCCTGCGCGCTCAGCAGACCGCGATGCTGGCGGCACGTGCCTTTGAGCAGGAGCGCGGTATGCCGGAGTTTTCTCAGCGCGTTGACGTAATCTCCGGCGTGCACGAAATTTTCGCCGGTGACTGGGAGATGGACGGTAGCGAAGATGCCCATCGGTCGCACATGGTGGCTATGCGTGGCTGGTGCGATGGTGAGCGCGGCGCCGGGATGGAAGGCGGCGAGATCTTGGAGGATGTGCTGGCGCGCTACCAGCCGGTGCTGGAGGGCATTGCGAAGCAGCTTGGCGACGACCACGATGTCATTCTCGTCAGCCACGGCGCCGCTATCCGCGTGCTCACCAAACACGCCACGGGTGTTGATGCCGACTTTGCCTATACCGGCTACCTGGCCAATTGCCGCTTTATGGTGATGGAACCGCGCGGCAAGGACTTTGGTGAGTGGACGTTAACCCAGTGGGCGGATACGGAGCTCTAGCCCCAGCCCAAGCGGTGTAGCTCCTCTTCCTCGAGGCCAAAGTAATGGCCGAGTTCGTGGAATACGGTGACCTTAACCTGCTCTGCTAATTCTTCCTCGCTGCCGGACCAGCGCTGCAGCGTGTTCCGGTAAATGAAGATCGCATCGGGCAGGAAACCGGTGTGATCGAAGGTGCGGTGCGGCAGTGCGACGCCTTCGTAGAGCCCTAGCAGCATAGGGTTATCGGGATTTTCATCTTCAACCAAGATGACGAGGTTGCGCATGCGGCGCACGAATTCCTCGGGGACTTGATCCAGCGCCTCGTTGACCATCTCATCGAAGCGCTCTTCTGATACCTCGACCATTAGGGTGCTGGGGCCGGTGCGGGGGCGGCAGACTCGGGTGCCGGACTATTGTCTTTGTCCTCACGCAGTGGATTGCGCTCAGGGCGTTCCTCTGGCGGTTGACCGTCGATAGTCAGCGCCTGGCGACCACCGGTAGCGGAACCGGTGATGGCAGAGAAACCGCCGCCTTCGCGGGCATGCACAAGGGAGCAATTGACGGATTTGGTGCCGCCATTCCACGAGGCCTCGGTGATAGAGCCCCAGAATGGTTGCAGCGTGGACTGGTAGAGCTGCTCCTCGCCGCCAAGGTAGTCCTCAGTAGCGGCGGTACACGTATCGGACAGGAACTTGTCCATATCCTTGCCGTCCGGGTAGCCGTCAGGGAACTGCTTGCCCACATCGATGACGGAAACGGTCTCCATTTGGTGGGGCTTCGCGCAGTCGACGACGTGCGGAACTTGCTTGTCATCGATGGCCAAGCACTCGCCCGGCTTGGCGAGGTTTGCCTGCTCGGAGGCCTCGACGTTGCCGGTAGTAAGCTGTGGTACGCCGTGATCATCGGTGGTTTGCAGGCCACACAGCAAGGTGCGGTCGCCGCGATCCCAAGCGGACTGCGGCGGCAGAATGGACGCCACATCGTACTTACCATTCGGATCCCACTTCCCGTGCAGATAGCCCACGGTGGCGGATTCGCACAGCTCATCGCGCAATTGGTGTTGGCGGGTAAGCGCTGGGCGGGTGGCATCAGGGCCGAATTCGCTGGTGGGGTAGACGCTCAGGTCTTCGGTCTTGGAAACCTCGAAGCGGTGTTGTTCGGAGCACGGTACTTCCTTGAACCCGGTGGCGGAGCCATCCTGGGCGATGTCCCACGTCAAGCAAGCGCCGGCGGCCGCAGCGGTGAAGGGCTCCGGTTTAGGAGCGGCGGTTTCTGAAGTATCCCCACTCTTGTGCTGCTGGGCAGCGGTAGTATCTTCGCCACCCGATTTGTGGGAGCTGATAACGCCATAGATGCCCATGAAAACGGCCGCCGCGATTGCCGCAATCAAGACAATCTGGACGGCCACAGCGGAACGCCACGCAGGTGATTTCTTCATAAGGCCCTTAATCTTACCTGTTAAGCAGGGCGCTGGCTAGATACTGTTCTCCCTAGCCACCCGGGTAGTCAGGCGGTAGCGGTCGGTGCGGTAGACGGAGGAACACCACTCCACCGGCCTATCGCCCGAGCGAGAGTAGCGCACGATGTGCAGCAGTGGGGTGCCCACAGGGACGTCGAGAAGCGGGGCAGTGTCCGCATTGGCTGAAATCGCCGAGACCGTTTGATCCGCATCGGTGATGGGGACGTCAAAGACGGAGTCGAGGATGGCGTAGACCGAATTGTAGGTGTCATTTTCTAGCAGGCTGGGCGCATACGTGGAGTTATACCAGCCGTCATCAATGGAGTAGGGCTCGCCATCGCCCAAGCGCAGGCGGCGCAGATGAATATGTTCGGTTTGGGCAGGCGTATCAAAAAAGAGGGCGGCATCCTCCGGGGCGCTGCTGCGTCCGCTGGTAAGGATTTTGGAGGAGGCAGTGACGTCTTGTGCGCCCATCTCATCCGAGAATGAGGCTAGGTGGAGCCGGGAGACAAGGGGATTGGGCGCTACGAAGGTGCCCTTTCCGCGGACGCGCCGCAGTTTTCCGGCCGCGACAAGATCCCCGATGGCGCGGCGTACCGTGATCCGTGACACGCCATAGGTTTCTTCAAGAAGCCTCTCGCCGGGCAGGATATCGCCGGGTTTGAGGGTCGTGCGGCACAATTCTTCGAGGATATCGTGCAATTGGGTGTGTTTTGGAACGGGACCGTCCGTAATTGTGCGGGCGGGGAGCTGAACGGCGGACATAAAGCCATCATAATTCGCTGGTTATTACCACCGCAAGACGTTGCCAATACGCTAAACTTACATTCGTGATTGATCTCAAGCTACTCCGCGAAAACCCCGACGTTGTCCGTGCTTCCCAGGTGAACCGAGGTGAGGATCCCTCCCTCGTAGACCAGCTCTTGGAAGCTGATGAGCAGCGCCGCACTGCTATCCAAAAGGCCGACGAACTGCGCTCTGAGCAGAAGGCTTTTGGCAAGAAGATTGGCCAAGCCTCCCCAGAGGAGCGTCCGGCACTGCTGGAGGGCTCTAATGAGCTGAAGGCCAAGGTCAAGGAGGCGGAAGAGACACAATCTGCCGCTGAGGCCAAGGTGGAAGAGCTGCAGTACAAGCTCGATAACGTGGTTGAAGGTGCCCCGGCCGGCGGCGAAGATGACTTCGTAGTGGTAGAAGAAGTAGGCCAGATTCCTGAGTTCGACTTCGAGCCAAAGGATCACCTTGAGTTGGGCGAGTCCCTCGGTCTCATTGACGTCAAGCGCGGCGCTAAGGTAGGCGGCGCTCGTTTCTACTACCTCACTGGCGATGGCGCCTTCCTGCAGCTGGGAATGCTGATGCTCGCGGCGCAGAAGGCGCGCGAAGCCGGTTTCAAGCTGATGATCCCGCCAGTTCTGGTTCGCCCAGACATTATGTCCGGCACCGGTTTCTTGGGCCAGCACTCCGATGAGGTTTATTACCTACCGGCCGATGATATGTACCTGGTAGGCACCTCTGAGGTGGCCCTTGCCGGTTACCACAAGGATGAGATCATCGACCTCTCCAATGGCCCGCTGCAGTACGCCGGCTGGTCCTCCTGCTTCCGCCGTGAGGCTGGCTCCCACGGTAAGGACACTCGCGGCATCCTGCGCGTCCACCAATTCGACAAGCTGGAGATGTTTGTCTACTGCAAGCCGGAGGACGCGGAAGAAATGCACCAGCGCCTTCTGTCCATGGAAAAGGACATGCTTGCAGCCATGGAACTGCCCTACCGCACCATCGATATTGCCGGTGGCGACCTCGGTTCTTCGGCGGCCCGCAAGTTCGACAATGAGGCTTGGGTTCCTACCCAAGGCACCTACCGTGAGCTGACCTCCACCTCGAACTGCACCACCTTCCAGGCTCGCCGCCTGTCCACCCGCTACCGCGACGAGAACGGCAAGACCCAGATCGCAGCTACCCTGAACGGCACGCTGGCGACTACCCGCTGGCTCGTTGCCATTCTGGAAAACCACCAGCAGGCTGACGGCTCCGTCGTTGTTCCTGAGGCCCTGCGCCCGTTCGTGGGCAAGGATGTCCTGACCCCGCAGTAAGTCCGCCGTCGTCCTGGAGAGTTATGAACGCTGCGACGAATTTCCTGTACCGCCAGATCACCCACATTGGCAGGGGGGTGACTCTGGCACAGGGGTTAAAAATGCGCCTTTCGGGGGAAGAAAATATCCCCGATAAGGGCGGCGCGGTGTTGGTCTGCAACCACACCGGCTATATGGATTTCCTTTTTGGCGCCTTTTTGGCCTATCGCAAGAAGCGTCTCGTACGCTTCCTGGCTAAAGCTGGAATCTTTAAAGCCCCAGTGGCAGGGCCTTTGTTGAAGGCCATGCACCACGTGCCAGTTGACCGTATCGATGGCAGCGCCTCCTTCCACCAAGCGGTACAGCTGGCCAAGGACGGCGAACTCGTGGGCGTGTTTTCTGAAGGCACAATTTCCCGCAGCTTTGAAATCCGCAGCATGAAAAGTGGCGCCTCCCGCATTGCCTATGAGGCGGGGGTGCCGGTAATCCCACAGGTCATTTTTGGTTCGCAACGCCTGTGGACCAAGGGACACAAAAAGAACCTGGGACGGACCAAGACGCCTGTCTTTATTACCGCCCTCGAACCGTACTATCCCACCGGTGATGCGGAGGCTGATACCGCGGAGATTCGACGCCGTATGCAAGAGGCGTTGGAAGGACTATGGGAGCAGTACGAAGCCGAATTTGGGCCCATGCCTGCCGGTGAATACTGGGTGCCCGCCCGTAAAGGTGGAGGGGCTCCTACCCTTGATGAGGCAGAAGCTCGCGATGCTGAAGTGGAGACCGAACGTCACCGCGTACGCCGACTGCGCGACGATCTAGTGGGCCTCAAAGAACGCGTCTCCGTTACTACGGTTGACTTGGTGCGCAATCACATGACCGCCGCCAAGGGAACGGACGGGGAGGAGCCAAAGAATAAGGCGCGCACCGCCCCGGAGACCTTGGAGTGGATCAAACACAACCTCAACGCCGTGGTTGAAGAGGCAACCCGCGGCTTGGATGAAGGCCGCGACAAGGTCGCGGATGTCATGGCGCAGCTGAAGTCGGATGTGGCGCAAACCCAAGCGTCCATCACGGCCAGCAGTAAGGAGATATGGGCCGGTTCCGTAGCAGAGCAGGGCCTGTTGGCGGCAGCTACCCAATCCCGGCTTATCGTCTCACGCTTGCCGCACCGCATGAAGGCGCAATTCTCTTCCATCCCTCGCGTGATAGTGGCGCACAGCAGCGCGCTGAATTGGGAAGATGGCGCGCTGACTCCGCGATTGCACAAGGCTTTGGCGGAGATCTACCCGGCGGCCGAAGTCCTGATCGTGATATCACCCGCCGGTGAGGTGGATGTTCCGCAGGCCGTGTGGAGCGTTGTCCTTGATGAGGATGCTGTGCAGCCGCGTCTCGATACCAATGCACTCTCCGTCACTGCCGCAACCGCGGTACAAGGCGTGGAGCGCATCCTCGAGGATCTGCAAGCTAAGCCGGAAGAGGCCCTGGTTTTTGCTAACGAGCCAGGCGACGAGGATTTCCTTGATTGGATGCCGGTGGTGGCTTTGGAAACTGCCCCTATTGAGGTGGTCAAGGGCGCCCAAGCGGTCACATATTCTGCGGAGAAAGCCGGAATGTCCGAAGTGCTTGAAGTGATGGCGCGGTTAGCGCAGAAATAGCGCGGACTTTGCGTCTGCTTTGCACCCCCGCGAGGGGGTGCTTTTTCTTTTTGGGTGGCTAAGTATTTTAGGAAAAGTTACTGCTTACGGGCCTGAAACCTACGTGTGAGTAACCATCTGTGTAACTGACGTCCGTGACTCCTATCATAGGTTTAAGGAGATAAAATCTCTGCAGCCGCGGTGTGAATCTTTCCACCGAAACCACAATTTAACTGCTCTTAGCTGTGCTTTTGCCATCTCATTCATGGATCTATGGCGCAGGCACATGCAAGCACCAAGGAAGGAGATGCGGTCAGCAATGACCCAGCAAAGCAACCAATCCTTTAACCCCGAATACTTTGAAAATCTATGGAATGGATACGCGGATGAGGACTACGACGTAGTCATCATCGGTGGCGGTTCCGTAGGCGCCGGTGCGGCAGCGGACGCCGCTACCCGTGGCCTCAAGACCGCCGTCATTGAGGCGCGCGACTTCGCCGCAGGTACCTCTTCTCGCTCCTCCAAGATGTTCCACGGTGGCCTGCGCTACCTAGCCATGTTTGACTTCCGCCTAGTGGCGGAGTCCCTCAAGGAGCGCGAGCTGAACATGTCTACCCTGGCACCCCACCTAGTGAAGCCGCTGAAGTTCATCTTCCCGCTGACCCACCACGTATGGGAGCGCGTGATGATGTTCGGTGGCTTTACTCTTTATGACCTCATGGGTGGCGCCAAGAGCGTCCCTATGCAGAAGCACCTGACCCGAAAGGGCGTGCTTAAGGTAACCCCGGGCCTGAAAGAAGATGCCATTGTGGGCGGCGTGCGCTACTACGACACTTTGGTTGATGACGCCCGCCACACCATGACCGTCCTGCGTACCGCTGCCGAGTACGGCGCTGATGTTCGCACCAATACCGAGGTCATTGGCTTTGACAAGGACCGCGGGGGCCGCATCGTAGGCGCTAAGGTTCGCGATACCGCTACCGGCCGCGAGACCACCGTGCGCGGCAAGGTCTTTATCAACGCCACCGGCGTGTGGAATGACAAGATTCAAGAGATGGCCGGCGTGGAGGGCAAGTTCACCGTTCACGCCTCCAAGGGCGTGCACATCGTCGTGCCGAAGGATGCGCTTGATGCAGAGGCAGCCCTGTGCTTCGTCACCGAAAAGTCCGTCCTCTTCGTTATCCCATGGGGCGAGTACTGGATCATCGGTACCACCGATACCGATTGGGAAAAGGGTCTCTCCTTGCCGGATCCGGCGCCGACCAAGTCCGATATTGACTACATTCTGGACCAGGTAAACCAGCGCGTACGCCGCCAGATCACCCGCGATGACATCGTGGGTGTCTACTCCGGCCTGCGCCCGCTGCTGTCCGGCAAGTCCGATTCCACCACCAACCTCTCCCGCAACCACGCCGTCGCACGCGTGGCCCCAGGCATGGTCTCTGTCGCCGGCGGTAAGTACACCACGTACCGCGTCATCGGTAAGGACGCCGTGGACCTAGCGGTGAAGGAACTGGGTACCAAGGTCCCAGAGTCCATCACCGAGCAAACTCCGATCCTGGGTGCCGCCGGCTATCACGCTTTGGCCAACCAGGTCCCGTCCTTGGCTCGTCGCTACAACCTGAGCGAGAAGTTCATTGAGCACCTGCTCGGCCGCTATGGCTCTTTGCTGGGCGAGGTCCTAGCGCCAGCTACTGAGGACGCCTCCCTGCTCGAGCCAGTGCCAGGTGCCGAGTCCTACCTGTGGGCCGAGGTCCGCTACGCCGTTACCCACGAGGGTGCATTGCACTTGGAAGACATCCTGTCCCGCCGCCTGCGCATCGCCATCGAGTTCGGCGATCGCGGTGTGAACGCCGCCCCGGCCGTTGCTGATTTTGTAGCACCGCTGCTGGGCTGGAGCGATGCCGACAAGGAGCGCGAGGTATCCCAATTCAAGGCCCACACACAGGCCGAACTTGAAGCAGAAGCTGCGGTAACTGACCGTGAGGCCAATGACATTTTGGTACGCGCAGGATCCGCCCGACCTACCCAAAACGAGGTATAAGTTATGACCGGATCTGATGCATTCCTGTGGGAGTTTATCGGCACTGCGTTGCTGCTCCTTCTAGGTAACGGCGTATGTGCGCTGGTGAACCTGCGCACCTCTGGCGCACGCGGCTCCGATTGGGTCGTTATCGCCCTGGGTTGGGGTATGGCGGTCTTCGTCGGCGCGAGCGTGGCCGATCCCACGGGCGGGCACCTTAACCCCGCCGTCACCGTAATGTTGGCCGTCAATGGCTCGCTCGAGTGGTCTCTGGTGCCGTATTACCTCCTGGGCCAGATCCTCGGCGCTATCCTCGGTGCCATCCTGGCATGGGCTGCCTTCAAGCAGCTTTTCGACGCCAATAATTACGACGACGCCGGAAACGTCACCGGTGCCAATAAGGACACCAACGGTATCTTCTTTACCAAGCCGGCACATCCTAAGAACGGCTGGAATGCGGTGACGGAGTTCATCGCCACCTGCGTGCTGTTGATGTTCATCGCCTTCGGCCCCACCGGCGGCGAGCTTGGCCCAATGAGCTACTTTGCCGTTGCTTTCGTTGTGGTGTCGGTCGGCCTGTCCCTGGGTACCCCTACGGGTTATGCCATCAATCCGGTCCGTGACCTGGGCCCGCGAATTGCTTATGCATTCATCTTGCCCATCCAGGACAAAGGTAGCGCGAACTGGGGCTATGCTTGGGTTCCTATCGTGGCCCCATTGGTCGCGGCCGTAGCCGTTGGCCTGTTGTCCGTTGCGCTCTAATTCCATCTTCGTATAGGAGACTAGACACATGACTAACAAGAAATACGTCGCCGCTATCGACCAGGGAACCACGTCGACGCGCTGCATCATCTTTGACCACAACGGCGAGCAGGCTGCCGTTGGCCAGCTCGAGCACGAGCAGATCTTCCCGGAAAAAGGCTGGGTAGAACACGATCCGGAAGAAATCTGGAGCAATACCCGTCGCGCCGTCGGTGAGGCTCTTGCCAATGGCGACATCACCGTGGAAGACATTGACTCGGTAGGTATCACCAACCAGCGTGAGACCACCGTGGTGTGGGATAAGCACACCGGTAAGCCGGTCTACAACGCCATTGTCTGGCAAGATACCCGTACCACCGCCATCTGTAAGGAACTCTCGGGTGAGGAAGGACCAGAAAAGTGGCGCCGCCGCACCGGTCTGATCATCAACTCCTACCCGGCGGGACCGAAGGTGAAGTGGATCCTCGATAACGTCGAAGGTGCCCGCGAGCGTGCTGAGGCAGGCGACCTGCTCTTCGGCACCATAGATAGCTGGCTGCTGTGGAACCTCACCGGCGGCGCCGAGGGCGATGCCGGCCGCGAAGCGCTGCATGCCACCGACGTCACCAACGCCTCCCGCACCCTGCTTATGGACATCGAAAAGCTGGAGTGGGATGAGGAATTGTGTAAGGAAATGGGCATCCCGATGTCCATGCTGCCGGAGATTCGCCCGTCCCTGGGCGATTTCCGTACCGTGCGTGAGCGCGGTTCGCTTTCCGGTGTGCCTATCCGCGCCATCCTGGGTGACCAGCAGTCTGCGATGTTTGGCCAAGGCTGCTTCCGCGCAGGTTCCGCAAAGAATACCTACGGAACCGGCCTGTTCCTCCTGCTGAACACGGGTACCACCCCGAAGTTCTCCGAGAACGGCCTGCTGACCACCGTCTGCTTCCAGCGCGAGGGCGAGCGCCCCGTGTATGCCCTCGAGGGTTCTGTATCCATGGGCGGTTCCCTGGTGCAGTGGCTGCGCGATAACCTGCAGATCATCCCCAACTCTGCGTCCATCGAAAACCTCGCGCGCGAAGTGAAGGATAACGGCGGCGTTTATATCGTGCCGGCCTTCTCCGGGCTCTTCGCTCCGTACTGGCGCCCGGATGCTCGCGGCGTCATCGTGGGCCTGACCCGCTTTGCTAACCGCAAGCACTTGGCTCGCGCCGTGCTCGAATCCACCGCGTACCAGACGCGCGATGTTGCCGACGCTATGGTGGCGGACTCCGGCGTGGAGATTACCGAGCTGCGCGTGGATGGTGGCATGACCATGAATGAACTGCTGATGCAGTTCCAGTCCGATATCCTCGGCGTGGAAGTACACCGCCCGAAGAATATCGAGACCACCGCCACCGGCGCGGCCTTCGCGGCAGGCTTGGACAATGGCTTCTGGGATGACCTGAGCGTTTTGGGTAGCCAGGAAGGAGACATGAAGGTGTTTAAGCCGAAGCGCGAGAAGGAAGAGGTAGAGGCCCTCTACCGCGACTGGAAGCGCGCTATTAAACGTTCCTTGGACTGGGAGGATAATGAGGACGAGGACCTGAACATCTAAGTCCTGACGTAAACTCGCGGGTATGGAGAATTTCCCTTCCTGCGCTCCTCGCCTCATCGCGAGCGATATTGACGGCACCCTGCTGGACCGCAACCACCGTGTCCCGCGTCGCAACCGTGACGCAGTGGCGCGGGCGGTCCAACAGGGTGCCTATTTTGCGCTTTCTACCGGCCGTCCGTTCCGCTGGATTGCCCCGGTGCTGGAGCAGCTGTCCGCGCGGCCGGTATGCGTGACCTCGAACGGCGCTGTGTTGTATGACTCCGCGGAGGACCGCGTGATGTCCGCCCACGAGCTTTCACCCGCAGCGTTGGCGGAAGTGGTGGATGTGGCCCAGACCGTACTGGGCACCGTGGGCTTCGGCGCGGAGCGGGCTGGAGGCTCGCTTGCCGACGCCGTCGAGGACCTCTTCGTAGTCGAGCGCCACTACTCCGAAAACGCCCTGTTTGAGGGCTTCGGCGTGGTCAGCATGGGTGAGCTAGTGGGGCAGCCGGCGGTGAAGTTCCTCATCCGCAACACGGACTACTCCGCCCCAGAGCTCTATGAGCTCATTGCGCCGCACATCGATCCGGAGCTCGCGCACCTGACGTATTCCATGCAAGAGGGAATTTTGGAGGTTGCCGCGCCCAATGTGACTAAGCGCCGCGGGGTGGAATGGCTGGCGCAGCACACCGGCGTCGCCCAGCAGGAGACGATCGCATTTGGGGATATGCCCAACGATATCGAGATGCTGCGCTGGGCTGGTTGCGGTGTGGCCATGGAAAACGCCCACCCGGAGGTTAAGGCGGCCGCGGATGCGGTCACCGTGGCTAACCACCAGGCGGGCGTCGCAAAGGTGCTAGAGCGCTGGTTCTAGTCGGTGAAGATGTCTACCTTTTCCGTTTCGGTGTTGTAGACAATCTCGCCACCCTGGAACTTCACGCGGATTTCCTTGCCATTCTTTTCCTCGTTGGAGAGAGGCAGGCCGAGCTTGGAGGCATTATCGCCCTCGGACCACTTCTTGGCGATCTCACCCGTCAACGCCTTGGTGCCGGACTCCTTGGAGGAAAGCACCACGCCATTCTGGAAGAGCTGGTAGAGGATTTTGCCGCCATCGGTGGTATCCGGGCCGCCGACTGCTAGACCCAAGACCGGGCCGAAGGCATTGAGCACGGAGGTCCACGATTCCTTCAAGCCCTCGTTGTTGGAGACTTGGACAACCTTGTTGACAATCTCCGGGATATCCCCGGTGGTCAAATTGCCCGCCACCTTCTGATCGGTATCAGGCTTCTGCAGGCGGTCATTGGCGATGAGCACGCCGAAGACTGCGGCAGCGATTCCAGCGAGTGCGGAGATGGTCGAGACTGGGACCTCGACGTCGCCCAGCGAGGACATGATTTCTTCGCCCGCCTGCTGCGGGGTCTTGGGGGTATTTGGCCGTGGAGACTCTTGCCAGTTCAGGTCCGTGCTGTTCTTGCCGGACTTGATGGCGTCCGCCTTGCGCTTGGTGTTCTTACGGATTTCATCCCAATGGCGCGTGGTGTACTGGCCCGGGCAGGCCGTGTAGTGAAAATCATTATGGCCCGCGAACGCCGGCACGGTGGCCATGGTTCCTGCAGGGAACTTGGAGCCGTTGAATCCGCCGGAGTACAAGCTGGCCTTGCCCATTGGATCGATGCCAGAAATAGCGGCCTTCCAGCCAGCAATCTCGGCCACGGAGTTGAGCATCTCGCGGGAAGGCTCAGCCTGCTCGTAGTTGCCAATCATGGAAATGCCCCAGTTATTGGAGTTGAAGCCACCCACGTGGGCACCTTGTACGGCCTTGTCCAAGCCGCCGTAGCGGCCTTCATAGATGGTACCGAACTTATCTACCAGTACGTTGTAGCCGATATCGCACCAGCCCAGGGTCTGCGCATGGTAGTCGTAGGCACCGCGTACCTGTGCCGCTGCCTGCGCGCGGGTGTAGTTATTAGTACCTGCGGTGTGGTGCAGGGTCATGGCCTTGATGCCATCGTCGTAGGTTGGCTGCTGGCAGCGCTTAGATTCGTCTGCTCCCCAGCCGGCGCGGGTGACTACCTTGGGCATGCCCGCGGTTTCTGCGGTGGGCTCGATGGCTTCGCCTTCTTGGGCGTTGCCGTCGATAAACACGGCGTCGAGATCCGCAACCTGGGTGCGCTCATCGGCCACGGGGGAGATATCGCCGACGTTGTACGCAAGCGGCGCGGGGCGGTTGGCATCAGCGCCCTTGGCGGCCTTGTCCAGGAGGGAATCTTCCTTCTTGTCGAGGTTGGAACCGGTCACGAGGTCAACGTTGGCCATAGAAACCTGCACATCGTTGGTATCGCCCACGAAGATGAGTTCGGTGCCGTTCTTGCCCTCGGTGTAATTCATTGCATCCATGGGCAGCCATTCGCTCCAGGAACCGTCCTGCTGCTTGGAGCGGACGAAGGAATTGATATCTCGCTTGCCCTCCCAGGTGACGGCAAACATGTTGAAGGTTTCGTCGCGGTGGAACTGCTTGACCGCGCGGCGGCCTTCGCCGTCGCCCTGAGCGGCTACGGCTGGGTCATCGACGACGATGGATTCGCCGTCACTGAAGCTAGAGGAGGAATTCTTGACCTCAATGGGACCGCCGTTGCCGGAGTCTTGGGTCTTGAGAACTTGCTGTCCGCCGAATGCGGCCGTCACGGCGAGCGCGATGGAAGTGACCGCCGCGATGACGGGGGTGGACCATTTTGACCTGGTGGGTACTAGTCGACGTCGTTGTTGCACTGTTATCTCCCTGGGGTTGTGCAGCTGTAAAAACCGTTGCCAAAAGTTAAGAGTTGATAGTGATGGTACGTTTGTGACTTCTGTGAAATCTGTTGCGACACGCCGATGCACCGTGTCAGCTGCCGTAGTGCAATAAAGTGGAGGCCATGACTTCTTATGACCTCATCGTTGTTGGCTCTGGATTTTTTGGTCTAACGGTTGCCGAGCGTGCCGCTAGTCAGCTGAATAAGAAGGTGCTCATTGTGGAGCGCCGCAATCACCTCGGCGGCAATGCCTACTCCGAGGCCGAACCCACCACCGGAATCGAGGTGCACAAGTACGGCGCGCACCTCTTCCACACCTCTAATAAGCGCGTGTGGGATTACTGCAATAAGTTCACCGACTTCACCGACTACCAGCACCGCGTGTTTGCCATGCACGATGGCACCGCCTACCAATTCCCGATGGGCCTGGGTCTTATCAATCAGTTCTTCGGCCGCTACTACTCCCCGGATGAGGCCCGCCAGCTCATTAAGGATCAGGCCGGCGAATTCTCCCCGGAAGAGGCACAAAACCTGGAGGAGAAGGCCATCTCGCTCATCGGTCGCCCGCTGTATGAGGCCTTCATCCGCGATTACACCGCAAAGCAGTGGCAGACCGATCCGAAGGAGCTGCCGGCCGCGAATATCACCCGCCTGCCGGTGCGCTATACCTTCAATAACCGCTACTTCAACGACACCTATGAGGGCCTGCCGGTCGACGGTTACGCGGCATGGCTAGAAAACATGGCTGACCATGACAATATTGAGGTCCGCCTGGATACCGATTGGTTCGAGGTGCGCGAAGAGCTGCGCGCCGAGTCCCCAGATGCGCCCGTGGTCTACACCGGCCCACTGGATCGCTACTTTGATTTTGCCGAGGGCGAGCTGGGCTGGCGCACCCTCGACTTTGACTTGGAGGTGCTGGATACCGGTGACTTCCAGGGCACCCCGGTGATGAACTACAACGATGCGGACGTGGACTACACCCGCATCCATGAGTTCCGCCATTTCCACCCGGAGCGCAAGGATAAGTACCCGAAGGATAAGACGGTCATCATGAAGGAGTATTCGCGTTTTGCCGATAAAGGCGATGAGCCGTACTACCCAATCAATACCCCAGAGGACCGCACCAAGCTGGAGGCTTACCGACGCCGCGCTGCCGCCGAGGCACGCGGGAACAACGTTCTTTTCGGCGGCCGCCTGGGCACCTACCAGTACCTCGACATGCATATGGCCATTGCCTCCGCGCTGAGTATGTTCGACAACAAGCTGGCTCCGTTCTGGAACGAAGGCAAGGCGCTTGAGCAGAAGCGCGGCCACTAAGCCGAAATCCGTCAACAGAACACTTAACACTCAACACACCACCCAACACACCACACTATGGAGTGTTGGGTGGTGTGTTGTATGTAGTGTTGTGTAGACCGGGAAAATTATGATTTACCTGCAAAATCATCCCGTACTGTGAGAATTTCGGACGAGGAACACTTGCGAACACTACACAACGCACCACAGTGTGTGTAGTGTTGTGTGTAGTGTTTGAGGGTGTTCAGGAGCGTTGAGCGCTGATAGGGGGTAAGTGATTGTGGTCTGGGACGATGACCAAGCGGAGATCACCGAGATCATTGGAAGCCTGCGAACTCAGGACACCGATACGCGCGCCGTCGAGGTCAAGGCAGCTGCGGGAGGTTTTCCCAAGAAGCTCGTTCGCTCTATCTCTGCCTTTGCTAACGGGACCGGTGGAATCATCATCTTGGGGCTGGATGAAGACAACGGGTTCGTTACGGTACCAGGCTTTGATGCTATTGCCATGGCGGATGCCCTGGCTGGCGCATGTGCAGACCTCGTGACCCCGTCGGTTCGCGCCCAGATCGGCATTGTTGAATGGGAGGGCGCGAGCATTGTCGTTGGCACCATTCCCGAATGTGCTCCTTTTGAGAAGCCTTGCTGGGTCGTTTCTCAGTCGAAGTATCACGGCAGCTATATCCGGGTCCATGATGGGGACCGCGTACTAAAGCCATACGAGATCGACCGGCTGGAGGAAAACAAGACCCAGCCGGAATGGGATCTGGAGCCGGTTCCGGATGCTGACATCGACGATCTGGATCCTGACATTGTGGCCGAGATCTTGGCCCGCGAGCGCTCCATCCATGAACGCATTTTTGGACGGTTGAGCGATGAAGAGGCGATGTTAGCGCTCCATCTAATTACCCGGAACGACAACGGAAAACTAGTGCCAACTCTGGGCGGGCTTATGGCAGCGGGCACTTACCCGCAACAGTTTTTCCCGCGGCTCAACGTGACCTTTGCAGCATATCCCGGCACCAATAAATCGGCCGGGATGGGCAAGCAGCGCTTCCTCGACAACGAAAGTCTGGTGGGGCCCATTCCGGTACTGGTCGCGGATGCCGTGCGGGCAGTCCGACGCAATATGCGCGTCGGAGGCGTAATCGAGGGAGTCTTCCGTAAGGACTTGCCGGACTATCCTCCGGAGGCTGTGCGTGAGGCAGTCGCTAATGCGCTTATGCACCGTGACTATTCGCCGCAGGCGCGGGGCACGCAGGTACAAGTGAACCTGTATGCCGACCGGCTGGAGATCCTTAACCCAGGTGGTCTTTATGGAACGGTCACCGTTGATCGATTGGGCACTGCGGGTATGTCTAGCGCGCGCAATCAGCATTTGTCTGCGTTGCTGGAGGTGACTCCTGCCGGTGACGGAGACGGGTACGTTGCGGAAAATCGTGGTACCGGATATATCGAGATTCTCGACCAACTGGAGCAGCAGCTGCTGCCGCCGCCGGTACCACAGGATTCACTAACCGCATTTGAACTCACCTTTGCGCGGCGAAATCCGACTGCTCCGGAGCGCACCGCGGCGTTGGGTGGCGTTACCCGCGGGCGCGTGCTCGATTATCTTCGCGAACACAGGACAGCGTCCAGCCGCGAATTGGCAGGGGCTGCAGGGCTGTCCCTCAACGGAGTGCGCAGGACCATCAACGAACTTGTTGAGGAAGGCGTCATCGTGCGCACTGAGCCGCTGAAGAGCCCGAAGCAGCGCTATCGGCTGCAGGGCTAACCACGGTGCTCAACGTCACCTTGTTCGTGCGCCGCCGCTGAATACCTTGGCGCGAATTTCTCCATCTGTTCAAGCACGAGCTTGATGGCCTCCGGCGCCTTGTCCGGTGGATACTTGTAGTCGCGTAGCAACCTGCGGACCGAGCGGCGTAGTTTCGCACGTACGTCATCGCGGACTGTCCAGTCGGTCTTTGCATCGCGACGCAGCATGGAAACGAGCTGGCGTGCGATTTCAGCAAGAACTTCGTCGTCCATGAGCTCGTTTGCGGATTCGTTTGTCGACACTGCGTCGAAGAAGGTGAGCTCGTCATTGCCTAGTGGCGGGGTGAATTGTTCACCACGTTTGCTTTCCTTGACAATCTCTTTGGACAGGCGGATGAGTTCGGCGATGATTTCAGCGGCCGTGAGCTGCTGATTGGTGTATCGATTCATCAGCTCGGTGATCCGCTCGGAGAATTGCTTGGAGCGCAGCTCGTTGTTTCCTGTGGCGGTGCGGGCTTCCTGCTGGAGCTGGCGGCGCAACGCATCGATGAGCAACGAGACCTCAGAGGGGGATTGTTTGTCTTTGAACAGGTCGACGGTGAGATCCTGCAAGTTCGGAATCTCAATCCCGGCCTGGCGGTAGATGTCGATGACACCGGTGGCCTCAGCCGAATCAACGACCAGCTTGCCTAGGGTGTTGCGGATGGAGTCGCTAATCGGCTCGCCATTGGCCACGCGGTCGCCCGCATCGAGCTTGATGAGCCAGTTCTTGACCTCGGAATAGAACTGCACGCTCGGACGGAATTCATCGGCGGTAGGGCTGTTGGACGCAAGCGCCCATGCACGCGCGAGCCTTCCAGCCTGACGCTTGAACTCATCAGCGACGGGACGCGCGTTTGGCTTCTCGGGGTCGTAGTTGCCTTCGGTTCTTGGATTGCGAAGGAAACCAGTGACATCGAGCAAGGCACGGCGAAGGTTGGCGTCATCGATGAAAGCGGTGTTCTTCCATTCGATTCCCACAATGTCGTCGAGACGAGCCAGGAATCCCTTCGCCAGAGTTAGTGCTTCCTCAACGTCCTGGCCTGTGACCTTGGTTCCGTCGTCGGAAGGGTTAAGGGTGAACTCCGCAAGAGCTTTTTCCAGGTTCTCGACCAGCGGAGCATAGGCGACAAGGAGGCCATCCTGCTTGTCCCGGAACGTGCGATTCACACGGGCGAGCGTCTGCATGAGCAGCGCGCTCTTGAGCGAGCGGTCAATGTAGAGCGTGTGCAGGGGCGGCGCATCGAAACCGGTGAGCATCATGGACTGAACGATGGCGATTTCCAGCTCGTCGTCGACGCCCTTGATGCGGTTCTTCACGGCCTTGAGCGCGCTCGGGCGGCGCATATGGACCTTGAGCTCATCCGGATCGGACGGCGCGGCAGAGTAGATGACCTTGATTTTTCCCTTGTCATCGGCATCCGAGTGCCACTCAGGGCGCAGCGCCACGATCTTGGAGTAGAGGCGTGCTGCGATGGAACGCGTGGCGGTCACGATCATGGCTTTGCCCGGTGCACCGATGAACTCCCGCATGTTCTCGCGGCGGTCTTCCCAGTGGCGAACAAAGTCCTCAGCGAGCGCATCCAAGCGGTCGTCGGAACCGTAAATGATTTCCAACGCGGCGACGGAGCGCTGAATCCGGTCGCGCTCGACTTCGTCGAGACCCGTGAGCACTTCCTCAGCGGTGTCATCAATCTCGTCATCGGTAATCCCAGCAATGCGCTTGAGTGGGATGAGGCGCGGTTCGAAATACACGGGAACGACGGCACCGTCCTCGACGGCGCGGTTCATGTCGTAGATGTCGACGTCATCACCGAAGACCTTGCGCGTATCGCGGTCCCATTCCTTGAGCGGGGTACCGGTAAACGCCAACATGGTGGCATTCGGTAGTGCATTACGCAGGTGCTGCGCGTAACCGTCAGCCGCGGTGTCGCCAAAGCCATAGTGCGAGCGGTGAGCCTCATCAACGATGACCACAATGTTGCTGCGGTCAGAGAGCAACGGGTGCTCCTTTTCGCGGAGCTCGCCCTTTCCATTCAAGCCAAACTTCTGGAGCGTGGAGAAGTAGATGCCGCCGGAGGTCTTCTGTGAGAGCAGCTCACGCAACTCAGCACGGGACTCGATATTGCGCGGTGTCTCCGGCAGGATGGTGGACCGGTTGAAGGTCTCGAAGAGCTGCTCATCCAGCTCGGTACGGTCATTGAGCACAATCACGGTCGGGCTGAGCATCTCGGGCCGACGCATAATCTTGGCGGTGTAGAGCTCCATCTCCATGGACTTGCCCGCTCCCGTCGTGTGCCAGATGACGCCAGCGCGCTTGTCGCCGCGCGCCGCCGTGATCGTGGAACCCACAGCCTTGGTCACCGCGAAGTACTGGTGCGGCTTCGCGATGCGCATGATCAGGCCCTCGGCCGTGTCATCGAACGCCGTGAAGTCGCTGTAGAGCTGCCCAAAACGCTCCACATTAAACAGACCATCAAGCAACAGGTCCAGCTGCGTGACCGGCTCGCCGGCCACAACCATGTTGTTGGGGTCGACCGGGCTGCCGTCCTCATCCACGTTCCATGGCGCAAAGTGGTTCCACGGAGTAAACGGCGTACCGTACTTCGCGCTGAGGTCATCCGAAGGAATCACAATATTGGCGAAGCGGAAGGCCATGCCGAATTCCTTGACGTACGTCTGCAGCTGGTTGTGGGCGCCCTCGACGGAGGTATTCGCGCCCGTCTTCTTCAGCTCGATAAACGCTAGCGGCATGCCGTTGACGTAGCAGACCACATCGAAGCGACGCTCTCCATCGAGGTTCGCAACGGTGACCTGGTTGAGCGACAAGTAGTCGTTCTTGTGCGGGTGTGAGGACAGGAAGTTGATGGTCGGGTTCTGGAAATTGCCTTCGTGGTCGATGTACTCGATACCGCGGTAGCCTTCCACCAAAATCTGGTGAATGCGCCGGTTCTCCGCAATCGCGGACTGTGACTTCGGCGTGATGACCTCACCAATCGCCTGGTCGAGGTACTCCTCCGGCACGTCCGGGTTGAGGTTGCGCACGGCATTGCGCAGTCGCCCGCGCAGCACGATGTCATTCCACGTGTCGCGCTCGCCGGAACCCGGCGCAAAGTCCGGGCCGTGTCCAGCCTGCCATTCCAGTTCAGCCAGGTGGTCCTGGACAATGAGCTCGAGGGATTCTTCGCTCAACATGAGCTTCTCCTTAGGGGTTGTAGGAGTAGGGAGTGCTTAGCTTTCCGATGCCGCCTCATCCGCAGCGTCCTCCGCCTCACCGACCGTAATGCGGCCGCTCATGAGGAGGGGAAGGAGTTCGTCGCGGGTGCGGGCGAGGACTTGGTTTTCTACCACCAAACTTTCGAATCGGAGTGTTAGCAACTCAAGCATTTGTAGTTCTTCAGCAGAAAGCGTTCGTGTGTCAGGAACTTCGCTAGTCAAGATGTCGGCAGGACGTACGCGTTGGTGACTTTTTGAAGTTCCTCCCGTCAGTGACTCCAGGTGATGGAAAAGCTCAGGTTGTGCTGTGGCTGCAAAAAGCTGTGCTTGTGTACAAGTTGTTGGTCGAAGCACAACAAATTCCGAAGATGCGATCATTGGAACGTCTTCGTTGATGACGGGGACACTCCAGATTCGGGGCGTATGTGGATTCAACTTTGACAGCAGAACACAGGGACGTTCAAGTGAGAATTTGTTGCTCTTAATAGTTGCTGGATCTTCCTGTGCAGGAGCACCGAGATCGAACGCCGGGAGGCTGTAGTGCAAGACTGTTTTGGCTTCAATGGTTTCTGGCTTAATTGAGCGTGTGCTTCGTTCGCACAGAACAGACAGCTTAACGGTGTTCGTTGGTTTTCCACCAAGGGTTTTAATTAAATCGAGTGCGATGCCCTTAGCTCGATTGTTTGCGGCGATTTTATCGTCGAGGGATGCCAATGTCCGCCCGATTGGGCGTTGAACTTTAAGTTCTGGAAGTGTTATTTCCCAATTGGGCAACGTGGTGATCGGCAGACGGTTTACGGTTGCCCCGTATAGGGTGTTTTGGGCAATCTTTTGCTGCCATTTCGGGGAAAGCCAATAGTAGAGTAGGAAGGTCGGATCGACGACTTCTGGGTTCGGTCGGAGCAGTGCCATACGGCGACCGAGGGCTGCATCGATGTCAGGCGGCATTAACGCGGCTTCCCCGAGCCGAGTTTCATAAGAAAATAGAAGGTCGTTTTCTCGTGGCGTTACTCGACGAGTCCAACGCTGAAAGTCTTCGTCATCGATGAAATCGGATTCGTCGAGAATTAAGCGTCCGTTTTGGAGTGAGCTGATGTTCAGGAAGTATTTCCCCTCTTTACGTCGTTTGGGTGTCGCGTGAGGACCATCAAAGACTTCACCAATTTCGCGGATTCGTAGCTTTGGCATTACTTCAACCTCCCCAGCTGTTCGCGGACGACCTGGTCGAGGCGGGCGGCGTCGTCAAGCGCGGTGGTGAGCTCGTTGGTGAGTCGGGCAATCTTCTCGTCGATGGGCTCGTCGTCTTCCTCGGCTTCGGCGAAGCCGACGTAGCGGCCGGGGGTCATGGCGAAGTCGGCGTCGCGGATGTCGTCGAGGGAGGCGGACTTGCAGAAGCCAGCAATGTCTTCGTAGGCCTCGTCCTTCGGAGCGGAGGTGCGGCCGCGCCACAGGCGGAAGGTGTCGGCGATCTTCTGGATATCCTCGTCGCTGAAGGTACGCTCCGTGCGGTCAATCATGTGGCCGAGCTCGCGGGCATCGATGAAGAGCACCTGATTGGTGCGGTCGATGGAGCCTTTGGAACCCGCCTTCTTGTCCTTGGCGAAGAACCAGACGCAAACCGGAATCTGCGTGCCGCGGAAGAGCTGTGCAGGAAGAGCGATGATGCAGGAGACGATGTCGTCTTCCACCATGGCCTTGCGGATATCGCCTTCACCAGAGGAGTTCGACGTCATCGTGCCATTGGCCATGACAACACCGGCCTCGCCCTGAGAGGTGAGCTTGGAGGTAATGTGCTGCATCCACGCGAAGTTTGCATTGCGCTTGGGCGGGACGCCGTACTTCCAGCGCGTGTCTTCCTCGTTTCGCGACCAATCCTTGATGTTGAACGGTGGGTTGGCCATGACGTAGTCCATCTGCTTGCCCGGATGGATGTCGCGGGCGAAGGTGTCGGCCCACCGCTCGCCGAGGCCAGCGGAGCTAATAGCGTGGATGGCCAGGTTCATCTTGGCCATGCGCCAGGTGCGCTCATTGAGCTCCTGACCGTAGATGGCCAGAGCAGTGCGGTCCTTCTCCGTGGTTTCGAGGAACTTCTCTGCCTGAACGAACATGCCGCCTGAGCCACAGCACGGGTCGTAAACGCGACCCTGGGTCGGCTCCAGGATTTCCACGAGAGTGCGGACGACGGGGCGCGGGGTGTAGAACTCGCCGCCACGCTTGCCCTCAGCGCGAGCGAACTTCTCCAGGAAGTATTCATAGACCTCACCCAGCAAATCGCGAGCACGCTCGGGACCCTCCGCGGTGAAACGCGTGGTGCTGAACAAGTCGATGAGTTCGCCCAACCGACGCTGGTCAACGCTATCCGAGGCGAAGTTCGTGGGCAGGGTACCTAATAGCGACTCATTGTCCAGCATGAGCTGCTTCATCGCGTTATCGATGAGCTTGCCAATGGACTGGTACTCCTGGCCGGCGTCGGCCGTCTTGCCCTTCGAGTTGTCGCGCAGGAAGGTCCAACGAGCGATGCGGTCCACCCAGAAAACGTTCTTCTCACGGTAAGCGTCGATATCCTCCAGGTCTTCCTGGATGTACTCTTCGCTATCGCCGCGCTCCTCGCCTTCAGCACGCAGCTCCGCGCGCCGGGCGTCGAAAGCATCAGTGACGTATTTGAGGAATACCAGTCCTAGGACGATGTCCTTGTACTGGGATGCGTCCATGGAACCGCGCAGCTTGTCTGCTGCCTTCCATAAAGTGTCCTTGAGCTCTTTGAGGGTGGTGGCGGAGGCAGACTCTACGTTCTGCACATCCTTGACTGAGTTAGTCATTTTTCTCCTTACATATAACGGTGTTTGTGCGTTTGAATGTTGAACTCTGTTATTAGCCTGGCGGGGATTGTGCACGAGATTCAGCGATGGTGACAGCACCGGTACCTATCGAAATAGTGAGGTTGTGCCGTAGAACATCGATGCTCCTTAGCTGCTCAACCAACTGGCGACGCCGTGCGCCGAGCTGTTGCTCGACTGTGCTGAGGTCTTCCGCATTCTTGCGAGGCAATACGGGGAAGTACACCGATGCCAACTCGGAGGAGACAGCTTCGTTAATAGCCTTCTCTACGAGGTAGGGAAGGCAGACCTGTTCCAAGGGAGTGTGGCTGCGTCCACGGAAGGTGCGGCATCGTAGTGCTTGAGCCGGTGCAGTGACTAGCTTGCCGCCTTCCTCATCGATGAGCGCGCGTGGTCTTGGGTTCTTGATGAAGACCACGTCCCCTGGTTCTGTGAGGGTGCCGCGCGGTGCAATGTCTTCCAGCCGGAGACGATCGATGCAACGTGCGCCCTGTGGAATGCTCCCCAGAATTTCGGGTTCACCGATGAGTTCCAGTTTTGCTACTGCTTCAGGGGCGAGATCATGTTCGGCAATGCGGGATCCGCTGAGTTTCTGCAGTACCCCAGTGCGAGCGTTGGTCGCGGCCTTCCACGGTAGGTACTCAAGGCGCGTTGCCCCCGATTCAGCGCGCATACCAATCTTTGGCTGCGCGTCCTCCAGCCCTGCTGAACTGATGTCTAATCCTGCTTGATGCGCGGTATGCATGAGATCGGCGGCGGAGGACGTCGACGTAGAAGAAAAGACCGAGTCATCGAGAGAATGAGTACGACTGCGCCAGGCATCAGCGGCGCGAAGAATACGACCGCGGACAAAGGCGTGCTTGCGTGCTTCATCCGGTGTGGTGAGCATGGTTGCCCAGTCTGAGACGAGACCGGGTCTCTTAAGGTCCGGCACGTCAGCGATAACCACAGCAGCATCGGCAGGGTTGCCTATGGCCTCGCGATTAGGGCGCTTGAGAATCCATAGTGCGCCCTGCTGCTGTCCGCGGTCCGGAAAAATACCTCGGGGCAGCCGTGCGCTGTAACGCAGCGGTGCAATTGCGCCGGTTTCGGTCGGTGCGAGGAACCGCCGTCGGACGACCTGCGCTAAAGAGTCCTCGATAAGCATGTCTGCGGTGGAAATGCAGAACATTGCGCCGCGCTCGTCTAAGTTGTCGAGCAAGTCCTGGAGGTGCTCGAAGTATTCGGGCGCAGTCTTTGGAGGGGAAGGAACAGCGTGGACGAGGAGAGAATTCGCTGGGATCTCCTCGCTAGCGTCGATGAATTCCACGTTTCGGCACGCTAGTTCGGCCCAATAGAGAGAGTCTGGTGCGCAGTCTTTTCGATATCCGATGCTGAGCACCAGTGTCTCTTCGAGTTCCCGGGTGAGTCCAGTGACGAAACCTAGGCTGTATTCATCAGTAGGGATGATAGGTGGAGTTGGGTTCTCTAGCGTGAGGGCTTCCGATACTGCTTGCATAGCGCGGGAAGTAAATCGGGAAGAGAGTGTGACCTGGCGCTGAGCACTGAGGTCATCTGCAAGACGGGCGAGCGCGGCCGCGGGCCCGAAAGCTGCCTCGGCTACCTGCTCTGCTGCTTTTGCGATATCAGCTTCAGGGGCATCAGAAGGAATGTTGTCTGCTGCGCGCTGGTACGCCGCGGTAAGAGAGTCGATTACTGCAGCAGAGGGCGAAAAATCCTGAGGGGAGAGAGCCGTGTTGCAGTTCAAAAGGCCCAAGGCCGCGCGTGCCGGATTGCGGAGCAGCATTCGGTAGAGCGAAGAATAGAAGAGGGCATCTTTAACGGCTGTGTCGCGGCGGCCGAGCTTGGTTTCTCGCAGCCAGTCTTGAATTTCGGTGATGGCGTAGTAGGGGTGGCCATCATGTTCTCCGTAAGGGGAGGGGAAGGGCACGTTGGATTCTGAGTTAAAGCGCTGAATCCACTCGTTGACCGCGGGGCGCGTAACGCCGGTCAGCCGGGCGACATCGGCGAGTGTCAGTGTTGCGGTCACTTGAGGCCTCCTTTCATGGGGTAGTGATGGGGAATAAGGGCGAGCGGTCATTGCTGATTGCTCTGTCCACTACGTTAAAGGAACTCGAGTGAAGTAAACAGCTTTTAGTATGGTAATCGTCCTGAAGGGTGCTTAAGGCTGGTTAATTAATACTAAAAAGTGTTGCCCGAGAGTGGTTTGGGTTTCGTGGGGATCGGGCTTCAAAAGCGCATGACTTGCTGACGTGTTCGGTCAGATCCGGTGCTAAAGCGGGGGATTGATGTGCACTTTGTGGCCGATTTCCTGCTTGTAAACGTGTTGGCTCGGGCTGTCTGTCGATGTCGACATGTGCATGGTTATCGCCTCAGCGCTGAGCATGTTCGACATCAAGCTCGCGCCCTTCTGGAACGAGGGCAAGGCCATTGAGCAGGAGCGTGGCCACTAAGCGCTATGCTTAATCACCTCTGAGGAAAGGAGGTGACGGCATGGCTGACCGCCGCATGTGGAAAATGTCGCCGGATCGGCTGCAAGAGCATCTAAAATTGCGTAGCCGCGCATCGCGCATTCCCGATAAAAAGAAGGAACAGTCCAAGAAGGCCTGCCGGAACACCCGGCGGGCCTTTCCGCTTTCCGGTGCAGAAAACTATTGGGTTATTCCCAACCGTTTGACTTAACCCAACGTTAACCATTAAAGTTAACTACAGGTTAACAATTAGCAAACGGGACAATAATCCGAGAAAGGGGATAACAATGAACCAGTTTGAAACCCTGCGCCAGGATCTGCACGAGAACTATGGCCACGAGTACACGGCCGCGGAAATCGATGCCAAGCTCGATGAGGTTATTGCCAAGCACACCAAAAAGGCGGAACTCGATGAATTCGTGCCGCTTTTGGTGGAGCGTGAGGTCCGCGACTACTTCGGTGCTCACCGCCTGCACGTACGATTTGCCGCCGGTACCAATAATGCGCTGGCCCAAGCCGCAGCGGAACTGACCCGCAAGCACGCCGGCGCAGCCCTCTTTGTAGATACCGCCGTTACTCACCCAGAAAACGAAGCGGAAGGTCACCTTGCCCACGTCATGAACGAGCGCGGCATGGGCGAGGCCCCGAATAAGTACCTCGATGAGGTGCGTACGGTAGCGATGCCGGATTACATCGTGTTCTTGGGCCGCGAGATCGAGCGCGATGAGGCAGGCAAGGACATCAAAATTTGGGATATTCCTGCCGCGGATACCGTGGAGGAGGCGCGCGAATTGGCTGATGACCTCGAAGCCCGCGTACTCTACATGCTCAATAAGCTGGGCATTGATCCGGTAGCCGAACCGGTCAACGCTTAGAAGCGATATGGGTTGGGCAGCTGGGAGGAGACGTTATTATTAGCTACCCAGAAGCCCGCAAACCTATAGGGCATGTAATGCGTGCCCATGCCGGGGCGCCATTCCGGCGTGCCTAGAAGCGGGGGAGTTTTACGGTCGCGTTGCGGATATAGCCTTTCTGGCAGCGCGCCCACCATGGGGTGGTAGTCCTCGAGGACGCGAGCGAAGGCGGAGTCGAAGTCTTCCCGCGACAGATCCTGGGACAGGTCTTTAATGCGCTGCGTTATCTGGCGCAAGCTGGCGTTGTCGGGCTGGCGGGAGAGGGCCGCTTGGGCGTCGCCAAGCAGCCATTGCACTTCGCCCGCGCGCACTGCAGTATCGCCGGCGCAGAAATTTTCCAAGGAATCTATCTGCGCTGCGGCCGTATTGATTTGCTTGAGCGCTTTGTATGCCTCCTTAATGGAAGCGGCGTGCAGGGAATAGTCTTGGATGTTCTCCAGCGCCTTGAGCGTCGGTCGCGCATCAGTGTACTGATTGAACAGAGAGCGCCACTGTACCTTCAGGTAGTCGCCCGCCAAGGGGGAATGCAGGGCGTCAATCCGTGCCTCCGTGCGCTTGATGAGTTCCTCAGCCCCGTCGCGAGCGCCCTCAATATAATCGAAGCGCTTGCGCACTCGGGCGCGGCGGATGAACAAGTAGGTAATGAGGCCGACCGCGCCCAGAACTACGAGCATCACAGTGGCTGCGATGAACACGGACCACGTGGGCGCCTCCTGCGCAGATTGCCGGCGCACGGTCGGATCCGCGACGGCGCGCGTGGCCAAGATCATGCCGACGGTATAGTCATCGTCCTCCAGCGCCGGCCGCATCTGATCCAGGATGCCGTCCACGCGGCCGGCGTCATAAATCTTGATGTCTCGGCACACTTGGGCGCCACAGCGCACGGCCATGCTATTGGGTTCAAAGCCCACGGCGATAACGAGTACATTCTTCTGCAGCTCACCGTTGCCGATGAATTGTGGGTGCTCGCGCGCCAAGTCATGCAACAGGGTGCGGGAAAAACCCTCGCCCGAATTCGGATACGTGGCGTAGACAACCTCGTGCACGGAATCTGGAAGGTGCATGGACTGCGCTTGTGATTTCACGGCCTCTTCGTCCGAAGAGCTTAGAATCTGGGCGTGGTCCAAAAAATCCACCGCGGGCTTGTCCTCCGCGAGGGCGGCGGGTGCGCTAGCTGCAGCAAAAAGACCTACTACTGCCGCGCAAGGAACCCATCTCATGATGTTCCATCTTACGGGCTCCGCGTGTAAACCGTAGTACTTATGCAAAAGCAACTACGCTAAATCGCTGACTACTGTTTATACCGTTTGGAGAATCGAAGTTATCGTGACTGCCAACAACACCCAGGCCCATGAGCCCCTGCAGCGCATTCTGCTGCCTAAGCGCGGCGAGCCCTTTGATGTGCGGATGCTCTACCTCATCGAGGCCGAGCAAAACCGCGAACGCCTCAGCTGGTTTAACCGCACGTCCGTAACCATCCCGGCCGGCGAGGAAGCCTCTTTTGAAACCTACTTCAACGCCTTCCCGGCCTCCTATTGGCGCCGCTGGTCCCAGCTGCGCTCCGTTATCCTCAGCCTGGACATTGAGGGCCAGGCAAATATTTCCCTCTACCGCTCCAAGCAGGATGGCCAGCGCATTTCCGTGGCCAACCACCTGGTAAGCACCGGCCACCATGAGTTCGAGCTGCCACTCAAAAACTTCGAAGACGGCGGCTGGCTGTGGTTCGATATCACCGCCGAGCAGGACACCACGCTTGCCGACGCCGCCTGGTGCTCCCCCCACGCCCCCGGCCCGCAGGTGCTGCCGGACGGCACCGAGCAGCCGGCCCAAGACAAGCGCGTGGCGGTAGGCATTCCCACTTTCAACCGCCCGACCGATGCCGTAGCAGCCCTTAAGGCATTGGCCGAGGACCCAGTAGTCGATGAGATCATCGACTTCGTCCTCATGCCGGACCAAGGCAACCAGCACCCTGCCGATGAGCCAGGCTATGACGAGGCAGTCGCTCACTTTGGTGAGCGCTTCCGCGAGTTCCGCCAGGGCAACCTAGGCGGCTCCGGTGGCTACTCCCGCATTATGTACGAGGCGCTGGAAAATACCGATTCGCCCTTCATCCTTTATATGGACGATGACATCGCCATCGAACCGGATTCCGTGCTGCGCGCGGTGCAAGCGGCCCGTTACGCTGCCAAGCCGATTATCGTCGGTGGCCAAATGCTTAACCTGCAGGAGCGCTCCCAGCTGCGCACTACCGGCGAGCGCGTCAACCGTGCCGATTTCATGTGGGGTGCGGCACCGCACGCCGTCTACGACCACGACTTTGCCAAGTACCCGCTGCGCGCCATCGGTACCCGCGAAACTCACCTAGATCCCAAGAAGTACGATTCCCGCGCGCTGCACCGCCGCGTTGACGTGGAGTACAACGGCTGGTGGATGTGCCTCTTCCCGCGCATTGTGGCAGAAACCAACGGCCAGCCGCTGCCGCTCTTTATCAAGTGGGACGATACCGAGTATTCCCTGCGCGCGGCGCGCAATGGCTTCCCCACGGTGACCTGGCCAGGTGCCGCCATCTGGCACATGGCCTGGGCGGATAAGGACGATGCCATTGACTGGCAGGCCTACTTCCACCTGCGCAACCGCCTCATCGTAGCCGCGATGTACCACGAGGGGCCGGCCAAGGGCATTACCAAGTCCATCTTTAAGTCCACCCTCAAGCACACCATGTGCATGGAATACTCCACCATGGCCATCCAGATTGAGGCTATGCGAGACTTCCTGGCCGGGCCGGACCAGCTCTTCGACATCCTGGAGTCTTCGCTGCCGCGCATTGCGCAGATCCGCAAGAACTACTCCGATGCCGTCATCCTGGAATCCGCCGATGAGCTGCCGGCTCCCACCGGCGCGCCGGGCGTGCCCACCCGCAATATCGGCGGCCGCCTGGCCAAGATTAAGAAGATCCCGTGGGCTATCAAGGGTCTCAAGCACCTCGTCAGCAAGGAAGACGCTGCGCACCATGAGGCGCCGCAGCTCAACCTCACCCCGGACGAGGCCCGCTGGTTCACCTTGTCCCGCGTAGATTCGGCCACTGTGTCCACCGCGGGTGGCACCGGCGTGGCCTTCCGCAAACGTGATCGCGATCTGGCCAAGGACCTCGTGACCCAGACCCGCGAATTGCTGAAGGAAATCGAAGAGAACTTCGATGACCTGCGCGCCGAATACCGGGCGGCCCAGCCGGAGCTGACCTCGCGCGAGTCGTGGAAGAAGGTCTTCGATGCCCAATAAGCTTTCCGTAGCAGAATCGCGCGTCCTCGAATGCATCCAGGGTGCGGCCTTCGACGTGCCCGGCGTGCTTCCCACCGCCCGCGGGCTTAGCCACTGGGGCGAGCATGCCTTGGGCTGGATGGGCAGCGCTGCGGTAGGGGCGGGCATCGACAAGCGCCGCCGCGAAGGCTGGGTCCGTGTTGGGGCCGCCGCCTTCCTCGCGCACGCCGCCAGTGTGGTGCTCAAGCGCATCGTGCGCCGCAAGCGCCCGGATTATCCGTACGTGCGCGTGGGGGTAAAGACGCCCTCCACATTGTCTTTCCCTAGCTCGCACGCGACTTCGACCACCGCATTCCTGGTGGCGGTAAGCCGCCTTACCGGCCGCAAGGCGCCCCTTCTCGGCGTGCCGGTAATGATGGCATCGCGTATGGTGCTCGGAGTGCACTATCCAACAGACACGGCCGTGGGTGCGGCCATCGGCGCTGCTACCGCGGAGGTCGTGATGAAAGGAATGAAGCATGAGTGATGATGGAAACCAGCACTTTTTCCATTCGGAACCGCACACCTCCGGCGTAGATACCGGCCGCAAGCGCAAGCCGCCGAAGAATCTTGCCGATGGCATGATTAAGGCCCTGCGCCCCAAGCAGTGGGTAAAAAACGTCCTGGTGCTGGCCGCCCCGGCTGCGGCCGGCGCCGATGCGTTATTCCACGGCCGCGTGCTTCTCGACGTCCTCTTGGCCTTCGTCGTCTTTTGCCTCGGTGCTTCCTCCATTTACCTGATTAACGATGCGAAGGACTGGCGCGAGGACCAAGAGCATCCGACCAAGCGCTTCCGCCCGATTGCCTCGGGCGTGCTGCCGATTAAGCTCGCCTATGTCATGGCCGTGGTGCTCATCGGCCTGTCCATCGGCCTGTCTTTCCTTGCCACCGCTGGGCCGCAGCTGGCTATCGTGATGGCGATTTATATCGCGTTGCAGTTGGGCTATTGCTTTGGCTGGAAGCATATGCCGGTGATTGATATCGCCCTGGTGTCCTCTGGCTTCATGTTGCGTACCATGGCCGGTGGCGTGGCTGCAGGCATCGAGCTTTCGCAGTGGTTCCTGCTGGTGGCGGCCTTTGGCTCGCTATTTATGGCCTCCGGCAAGCGCTACTCGGAGATTCTGTTGGTAGAACAGACCGGCGCGAAAATCCGCAAGTCCCTGGAGGGGTATACGCCCACTTACCTGCGCTTCGTGTGGACCCTAGCCGCCACCGCGGTGGTCATTTGCTACACCTTGTGGGGCTTCGAACTCGCTAACGACGCCCAGACCGGCGGCGTGTGGTACCAGATTTCCATGGTGCCGTTTACCATCGCCATCCTCCGCTATGCGGCCGATGTGGACCGCGGCCAGGGCGGCGCACCGGACGAGATTGCACTGGAGGACCGCACTTTGCAGGTTCTCGCCTTGGCTTGGTTCGCCTGCATTGCCATGGCGGTTTATATCATGCCGTTGCTCTAGACACAGCGGAATCGATATAGAAATTTTCCGTGGGGCTGATAAACTTTCTCCCCGTGTTTAACATCGACCACAAGAGCATCGCCCGCTGGAGCACCCCAGCGGTCGTTCTTGTGATCGGTGTTTTATCTTTCTGGGGCGGCTTCGCACGCCGTTGGATTTCCGATGACGGCCTCATCGTCCTGCGCACCGTGCGCAACCTCGAAGCCGGAAATGGGCCCGTGTTCAATATGGGCGAGCGTGTAGAGGCCAATACCTCCACGCTGTGGCAGTACCTCATCTTCCTCGTGCGCTGGGTTTCCCATGCAAATCTGGAAGGCATCGCCGTTTACTTGGGCCTCTTCTTAGCGGTAGCGGCAATGGTTGTCGGCACGGGGGCGTCGGCAAGCATGCGCTCTGGAGCCGTCCTTCCGGCCGGCGCGCTGGTGTATCTGGCCCTGCCACCGGCCCGGGACTTTTTCACTTCTGGGCTGGAATGGGGCCTGTGCATTTTCTATCTCGCAGTGCTGTGGTGGCTTTTGCTGCGGTGGTCGCGCCCGCGCCGCCACTCCGGGAGCAATAGCGAAGCCTATTGGCTCGCCTTCTGGGCCGGGCTGTCCTGGCTGGTGCGCCCAGAGCTCGCCCTGTATGGCGGGCTGGTGGGAATCGTGCTGCTCGTATCCCACCGCTGGTGGAAGATTCTTGCCGTCGCAGTGCCGCTGCCGTTGGCCTATGAGATTTTCCGCATGGGCTACTACGGCCTGCTGACCCCGCACACGGCCGTGGCCAAGTCCGCGGCGGGTTCCGAATGGGGCAAAGGCTTTACCTACCTGGCGGACTTTGCCGGACCGTACTGGCTCTTCCTGCCGCTCATAGTGCTTGCCATTGCAGGTCTGTGGAAGGCGGACCTGCGCCCCACCGCTCTGCGCTCCACCGCCACTGCCACGTATCTTTTTGTGGGTGCGGCACTCATCCATACGCTTTACGTCTTGCGCGTGGGCGGAGACTTTATGCACGGCCGCATGCTGCTGCTGCCACTTTTTGCGTTTCTGCTTCCAATCTTTGTCGTTAGCGTACGCATGTGGATTGTCTCCGTCCTCTGCGCGGTGTGGGCGCTGGTTATCGTTCTGCGCGGCCATCCGGTGGATCGCAGCGTCTATGCGGATGAAATTTCCATCGTGGACGAGCGCGATTTCTGGACCTATGCCACCCAGCGCCAGGATCCTCCTATGCGGGCCGAAGAGTTCCTCGGCGCCAAGTTTATGGAGGACTACCAAGAGGGCATCGACGAGCTAGAGGCCGGCGACGCCATGACCTTCCGCTATATCAAGGGCGAAGATAGGTTCTCGTGGACGGCCACGCCTGCGGACCCTTCGCGCACCGATCCGCCGACCGTTTACCTGCTCAATTTGGGCCTGTCTTCCATGAATGCGCCGCTGGATATTCGCGTGCTGGACAATATCGGCCTCAGCAACCCTTTGGCGGCGCGCCAGCCGCGCATCGTGGGCGGGCGCATTGGGCACGACAAGAGCTTGGATATGTCGTGGCAGGTGGCAGATTCCGCGGCCGATATCGACGAGATCCCGGCGTGGATTGATAAGCACGAGGCGGCCAAGGCTCGCGCCGCGCTTGACGACGCCGATTTTCAGAAACTCTTCGCCACATACAGGGAACCCCTAACTTGGGACCGTTTCTGGAAAAATATTAAATTCTCCCTGACCGATGGCCGGACCCTCACTTTTTCTTCTAATCCCTCTGACTACCTGCATTAATCCCTTTAAATGCAGACTTTAGGGGGAACCTAAGTTACACTATTCTGTGATATTGTTATCGATCCGTGACGTTAACGGTATACAGGTTCCGGACGATAGAACTTAGTGACAATCACCGAGGAGTTTGAAGGAGAAAGATGACTGCATCCATCAAGGGTCGCGTCCTTTCAGTCATCATGGCAGTTGCCGTAGCTTTGGGCCTGGCCGTCGTGGCAGGGTCCCAGCCGGCAGAGGCAGCCAACCGCGACTGGCTGCGCCGTGACGCCACTGGTACGTGTGAGTGGGACAAGGTCGGCTGGTGGGTCCAGCGTTGCGACGTATGGTCCCAGGCAATGGGCCGCACCATTCCGGTGCAGGTTCAGCCGGCAAAGCGTGGCGGCAATGCTGCCCTTTACCTGCTAGATGGCCTGCGTGCCACCGATCGCACTAACGCATGGGTAAATGACGTTAATGCTGCCAAGACCTACGAGCCGCACAACATCACCCTCGCTATGCCCGTCGGTGGTGCTGCTTCCTTCTACGCTGACTGGCAGGGTCCTGCTACCTACGACCTGGAAAATCCGGTCAACTATAAGTGGGAGACCTTCCTGACCAGCGAGCTTCCTGGCTACTTGGAGCGCAACTTCGGTGTTGCCCGCAACAATAACTCCATTGCTGGCCTGTCCATGGGCGCCGGTGCCGCCCTGACCCTGGCTGCAAAGCACCCGAACCAGTTCCGTCAGGCGCTGTCCTACTCTGGCTTCCTGACCACCACGGTCCCAGGCGCTCAGACCATGATGCGCTTTGCCATGCTGGATGCGGGCGGATTCAACATCAACGCTATGTACGGTTCCCTGTTTAACCCGAAGCGTTTCCAGAACGATCCGCTGCTGCTTATTCCGAAGTTGCGCAATACCAACCTGTACATCTCCGCAGCTTCTGGTGTCCCAGGCGCCGGCGATAGCCACTACCTGCCGGAGCACCAAGCGGCAGGTGCCGCACTCGAGTTCGGCTCCAATATCACCACCCGCGTGTGGGAAGGCGCCGCTCGCCTGCAGGGCCTGAACCCGACCGTGGACTACCCGGCACAGGGTCTGCACAACTGGGAGCAGTTCGGCTACCAGCTCAACCGCTCTAAGCCGCAGGTGCTTAACGTCATGAACGCTTGGTAATTCTTGCGGCCGAGTCCCCTTTCTCAAGGAAAGGGGATTTTCTTTTATGAGGCGTATCGAACAAATATGCGTCTATCTATTGCGGGGATCTCGGCGTTGCGCTAATCTAGGGGTGTCAGTTCGATTGGGTGTGCGAATTTATTTAGAGGGGGAGCTTTTGTGACTACTGCTACCGCACCACCAAAACAAGCGTATTTTTCTACCAATGACATGGAAGACACCGTGTGTGTCATGGCCATGGTGCAAAGAATTCAATCATGGCAACTGTTCCAGGCAGTGTTGCCACAGTTGGAAGACGACGTTGATTGCACACTAGCTGTATTGGCTAAGAAGCTCGGTCTTTCGCGATGGCGGGTATCAAGTGCAATCCAAGCCCACTTTCGGATGCGCGAACTGCCGCTTACTACCGCAGTACAAACAGAACACTGGATTTTGGACCTTCCGCGACTCCAAGTTATTGACGTGGAATTGCGCCCCCTCGGCGGGGATGAAGCGCAGATCCAGCTGGTTGATGCGGCCTTGGCAGATTTTCTCACGCCCAAAGACCCAGGACAGCACGTGCCGACGGAACCGGAAATCCGAAATTTCCTGCGCGGATTCATTGATGGGCTGCTGAAGCCAGATTTGTCGGCGCAAATCGAGCGCGCGGTGTCGGTGTCCTATTCGGGTGGACAAGCCACGATCGTGTTGAAGACAGATAAGGCCACTGCGGCGGCGATTTCCCGGCATGTTGATAAAGCGGCAGCAGAAGACGGAGTTTCAAAGGCGGAGGCGCTGGAAAATCTGATCTTTAACCGCACTAGTACCGAGGTGGTGATTAACACCTATCGCACTGGCGAGGATCCTTCCCGCGTCTTTATTCCTAGCGCAGGGTGGTGCCATCTGGGGGAGGACTTAGCACATGACTCTGCGGTGCGAACTCTTACCGCCGAGGACGTCAAAAAGTATGTTCCCTCAGAAGAAATCCGTGCCTGGGTGCAGGGGCGGGACGCGACCTGCCGGTGGCCGGGGTGTTCAATGCCAGCGCACTATTGCCAACTGGACCACCGTGTGGAGTATGACGAAGGGGGTCCGACCAGCGCCGGAAACTTGGTCAGCTTATGCCAGCATCACCATAACGTGAAGACGGATGGTCGGGTGAGATACATCATGGACCCGTTTACCGGAGATATTGTCTGGATGTTTGAGGATGGCACCTTTGAAGTGGACCGCGCAGCCGGACCTCTAGCGCCACGAAACATTCACTGGAAACTTACTTGGGAGCAATTCCTTAAATTGCAGAGGAGAACATTGCAAGGTTCGTGAGTCGGGACTATACAGGGGTCCATGTTCGCTATTGAGAATCCAAGCACTGGTAAGAGTGAAGACACTTTCGAGCGTATCGATGATTCACAGCGTGATGACATTCTGGACCGTTCTACTGCGGCCTTTAATGCATGGCGTGAGACCCGCATTGAGGAACGCGCGGCAATCCTTTCGCGCGCAGCGGATCTTTATGAAGAGCGCATTGATGAGTTAGCCGATCACATTGGCCGTGAGATGGGCAAGCTAACCCGTTGGGCTAAGGCTGAGATTCAGATCGTGGCCGATATCTACCGCTACTATGCTGAGCACGCTCACGAGCTGCTTGCAGATGAATACCTGCCGGCCCAAAACGCGCACAAGACCGTAGTGCGCAAGGAGCCGATCGGCCCACTGCTAGGCATCATGCCGTGGAACTTCCCGTACTACCAGGTAGCCCGCTTCGCGGCGCCTAACCTGCTGCTGGGTAACACCATTGTGCTCAAGCACGCTTCCATCTGCCCGCTGTCTTCCCAAGCATGCCAGGACATCCTGGAAGAGGCTGGTCTGCCGAAGGACGCGTACATCAACATCTACGCTTCCGGTTCCCAGATGGATGCTTTTGTAGCGGATAAGCGCATCAAGGGCGTTTCCCTGACTGGCTCTGAAGCTGCGGGCTCTGCAGTAGCAAAGACCGCGGGCGAAAATTATAAGAAGTCGGTGCTGGAGCTGGGCGGCAACGACCCGTTCTTGGTCATTGATGATGAAAACCTCGAGTGGGTACTGGATCAGTTCAACTTGATTCGCATGTACAACACTGGCCAGGCCTGCAACGCGCCGAAGCGACTTATTGTGCTCGAGGACTTCTACGACCGCACCGTAGAGTACTTGGAAAAGAAGATCGGGGCCATGAAGGTTGGCCCGTACGACGATGAGAATGCAGATATTGGTCCACTGTCTTCCATCGACGCTCGCGATGAGATTGTAGAGCGGCTGGAGAAGGCTGCGGCCAATGGTGATGCCAAGGTTCGCGTAGGCGGCAAGAAGATTGACCGCGAGGGTGCGTACATGGAGCCTACGCTGCTTACCGACGTCGACCCTTCCGCCGACGTTGGCTGCAATGAAATCTTCGGTCCGGTCGCCATTGTCTATAAGGCCAAGGACGTCGAAGAAGCCATCGAGATTGCTAATAACTCGGACTATGGCTTGTCTAGCTCCGTATGGGGCACCGATCTGGATGCCGCATTCGAGGTGGCAAACCAGCTCAACGATGGCATGACGTTTGTCAACGAGGCGTCGGTAACCGCAGCAGGCCTGCCTTTCGGTGGCGTGAACCGCTCCGGCTACGGCCGCGAGCTGGCACGCTGGGGCGTCGGCGAGTTTGTCAACGAGCACCTGTACCGCGTGAGCGGACAGGATAACCCGGGCAACTCCCCGGCAATGTAGCGGCGTGTCAGTCTAGCGTAAGCCTCAAGTTCAACTTAAACTTGAGCACACGATAGACAGCTCACGCCGCAGGCATCGGTCCGGGGGAGGGGAACCCTCGGAAAGGTACCGCGGCAAATCTTCAAGGACGTTTACCTATGCGCAAAAGCACTTCCCCGAGCAAAGCTCGCAAGGGCCTTGCAGTGGCCGCAGTACCTACCGCTATTGCCGTGGGTTTGGCTCTGCTGCCAAACGCCACCGCACAATCTTCCGTAGGCGATCTCTCTTCCGCAATCGGCGGCGATTCCAGCCTGTCCGATCACTTCGCCCCGAAGGAGCCACCCGCTCGCACCCCGCTGAACACCGAATACCCAGATGTTAAGGGCCTGCCGGAGGGTGTCAAGATCAATCGTGTGGAGTACCTGACCAACCGCCACTTGATGGTCTACATCAAGTCCGCAGCCATGCCGGATAAAGAGCAGAAGGTGCAAATCCAGCTGGCTCGTGACTGGTACTCCCACCCGGAAAAGAAGTTCCCAGAGGTATGGGCGCTCGACGGCCTGCGTGCGCGTGACGATGAGTCCGGCTGGACCATCGAGACCAATATTTTGAACCAGTACGCTGACCGTAACGTCAACCTGATTATGCCGGTTGGCGGCGAATCTTCCTTCTACTCGGACTGGGAGCAAGCAGACCGCGGTAAGCGCTACATGTGGGAGACCTTCCTCACCAAGGAATTGATCCCCATCTTGGATAATGAGTACCGCTCGAACCACAAGCGTGCGGTCACCGGCCTGTCCATGGGCGGCACGGCCGCGATGAACTTGGCTGAGCGCAACCCGCACCTGTTCAACTTCGTGGGCTCCTTCTCCGGTTACCTGGACACCACTACGCGCGGCATGCCGGAAGCCATTATGGCTGCGCAGCGCGATGCCGGCGGTTATGATTCCCGCAAGATGTGGGGACAGCCGGGCTCCCAGAACTGGATCGACCACGATCCAAAGCTGGGCATCGAAAACCTGAAAGACATGAAGGTATATGTCTCTGCAGGTTCGGGCAAGGATGACTTTGGTAACGCCAACTCCGTGGCCAAGGGTCAAGCAAACCTCGCCGGCATGGGCTTGGAGGTCATCTCCCGTATGTCGACCCAGACTTTTGTTGATTATGCGAAGCGCGCCAAGATTGACCCTGTGACTAAGTTCCGCCCATCCGGCGTGCATAGCTGGGAATACTGGCAGTTTGAGATGCAGCAGGCATGGCCCTACATCGCAGATGCCCTCGAGATGGACAAGGCTGATCGCGGTGCGGACTGTGAGGCCATTGGTGCCATCGCCAAGGAAACCAAGAGCGGCGTCATTGGCTCTTGCTTGAATAACGAGTACGACGTCGCCAAGAAGGGCAAGGCCCAGGACTTCGAGTCTGGTACCGCTTACTGGTCCCCGGATACCGGTGCGCACGCCCTCTTCGGCCGCATTGGTGCTCGCTACGCCGAAATCGGCGGGCCTACCTCCTGGCTGGGCTTCCCTAAGACCGGCGAGTCTAAGACCCCGGACGGCAAGGGTCGCTTCGTGCACTTCGAGCACGGCTCCATCTACTGGTCCCCGGAGACCGGTGCGTGGGAGATTACCGGCGATATGTTCCAGGCCTGGGGCAAGAACGGCTACGAAAGGGGCGACCTGAAGTACCCGACCGGCCCGGTCAAGAAGGTCGGCGAGGGCTACATGCAGGAATTCCAGGATGGCGTCCTGACCCGTAATCCGGATGGCTCCAACCAGGTAGTCCACGGTGCTATCGGTGCCAAGTACAAGGACATGGGCGGCGCTGAATCTGCGCTCGGCTTCCCGACGTCCGGTGAGAACGCCGTCAACGGCGGCTTCTTCCAGACCTTTGAGAAGGGCAGCATCTACTGGTCCCCGAAGTCCGGTGCGCACTACATTCTGAAGAGCAAGATCATGGACCGCTGGGGCCAGGCTGGCTGGGAGCAAGGCGAGTTCGGCTGGCCTACTTCTGACTATTCTGAGATTGCCGCTGGCGGCGTGAGCCAGGAATTCCAGCACGGCAAGATCAGCGAGGTCCTCGGCCAGGTTCGGGCCGAGAAGAAGTAGCTATGCGCAAGCTAGTAGTTGTGGGCGCGGCGCTGTGCTTGGGTCTTGCGGGCTGCGATTCCGCCACGGTGGATAGCGAACCGCCGCAAGAGACCGAGATCGCGCCCCTCGAGCGGGAGTCCGATGCCCCTTCCTCTTCGGAGAATTCCGCTTCTAAGTCGCAAGAAGATCGCGGTGCGCGTGAGATCTCTGAAATCCCGTCCGCTGAGGTGCCGGAACCGGACGCCAAATACTTGGACAAGCTCAAGGACGCCGGCGTTAACGTCGATGGCGTAGAGGATCAGCTCCTTGGGGCCGGCAAAGCGGCCTGTGACGAGAATGAGGTCACCATTTCTGCGGTTGCCGGCCAGCTCATTGAGCAGCAGCGCACCACGATGGGCTTCGAAGAGCTTTCCCAGCTCATCAAGGATTCCGCACGTTCAGGGATTTGCTAGGTTTAGCTGGTACAACTAATCCATGCGAAAAACTATTACCGTTGTCGCGGCCCTCGTCGTTTTAGCTGTCATTGGCGTAGGCGCGTCGCGTTACCTCAACCAAGGCACCGACTCCCCGGCTCCGCACACCACGGAGCAGGCCGCGCCACCGCAACCGCAGCAGCCTGAGTGGTGCCCCCGTGTGGAGTTCATTTCTGCCCCGGGTACCTGGGAGTCTGCGGCTGACGACGACCCCATTAACCCTTCTGCCAACCCGCGCTCGTTCATGCTGTCTATTACGAAGCCGTTGCAGGAGGCCTACGGGGAGGACGTGAAGGTCTGGACCCTTCCCTATACCGCGCAATTCAAAAATATTAATGCGCAACATGAAATGAGCTACGACGATTCCCGCAATGAGGGAACCGCCAAGATGAATGACGAGCTACGTAGCGTTCACCAAAGCTGCCCAGCTACCAAATTTATTTTGAGCGGCTTTTCTCAGGGTGCGGTGATTGCTGGCGACGTTGCCGATGAGATTGGCGGCGGCCAGGGTGTGGTGCCGGCGGAATCCATCGCGGGCGTGGCCCTTATCGCGGACGGCCGCCGTCAAAATGGCGTCGGGCAAAACCCGGGTCGCAAGGTGGGTGGTGTCGGTGCTGAAATTGCCCTTCAGCCGGTATCCGGATTGGTTCAGCCCATCGTGCCGGGGGCCTCCATGCGTGGTGCGCGCCAGAATGGGTTCGGTAGCCTCGCGGATCGCACCTTCCAGATTTGCGCGCCCAATGATTCGGTTTGTGATGCCCCGCCAAACGTGACCAATGCACTTGAGCGCGCGCAGGGTTTGATTGCCGCGAATGGCGTGCATGCGCAATATGCCTCCAATAGTGGCGTTATCGATGGAACGACTGCTAACCAATGGGTAGTGGGCTGGGCCCGCCAGCTTATCGACGCCGCGTAACAACCATTCCCCCAACTCCGATAGTTTTATTACCGAAACCATTTACCTAAGGAGAATCGATGGATCTAAAAGCGCAGATGGGGCAGTTCTTAGCGCCCGAGTTCACCTTGGCCCAGTTGGCAGAGAAGCTCTTCCAAGCGGAGACCGACCCAGACCGCGTGGTGATGCGCCAGTGGATCTACGGTGAGGAAGAAACCTGCCGGGAGCTCACCCGCGCACAGGTCAATAACCGCATCAAGGTGGTGGCGGCGCGCCTGCAGCAGGTGGCAGAGCCTGGTACCCGCGTGGCTATCTTGGCTGGTAATTCACCAGAATACGTCTTCGGCTTCTTGGGCGCTCTATATGCGGGCATGGTGCCGATTCCGCTATATGACCCCAACGAACCGGGGCACTCGGACCACCTAAAGGCCGTATTTGGTGACTGTGAACCGTCCATTGTGGTAACTAACCGCGTATCGGCGGCGGCAGTGCGCACGTACTTTTCCGCTCAACGCGAGCGCCCGCGCATCATTTCCCTCGACGCCCTTCCTGATTCTTTGGCGTCCTCCTGGACTCCTGTGGAGGGAACCGCAGAGGACACTGCCTTCCTGCAGTACACCTCCGGTTCCACCCGCACCCCGGCCGGTGTGGAGCTCACCAATCGCGCGATTATTACCAACGTGGCGCAGATCTTCCAGGCCGTGCAGCTGCAGATGCCTGCCCGCATCGTTTCTTGGCTGCCGATGCACCACGATATGGGCATCATCCTGGCCGTATTTGTCACCATCTTGGGCCTCGACTTCGAGATGATGACCCCGCGCGATTTCATCCAGCACCCGGATCGCTGGGTCCGGCGCCTCACGGCGGGCAAGCAGGCCACCTATGCCGCAATCCCGAACTTTGCCTTGGAACTCGCTGCGCGCCATGCCAAGGATGCAGATTTCTCGCACGTGGCCGGCATTATTATTGGTTCCGAGCCGGTGACGGAATCGGCCGTGGACTCTTTCCTCGGTGCCTTCAGCGTGGATCGCTCCGTACTGCGACCGTCCTATGGCCTGGCAGAAGCGGCGCTTATTGTGTCTACCCCGCAAACCGAGAAGCGCCCGGTCATCGCGCACTTTAACCGCGCGGAGCTAGCTGCAGGTCGCGCCGTCATCGAGGATAAATCCGAAGACACCGTTGCCTACGCCTCCAATGGACAGTGCGTGCCGCATCAGCACCTCGCCATTGTGGATCCGGAAACTCGCGCCGAGGTGAAGGACGGCGTTATCGGAGAAATCTGGGTTCACGGTCCCAATATGGCCACCGGCTACCTCAACCGCCCAGAGGAAACTGCTGCGACCTTCCGCAATACGCTGGGTGAGCGTCAACAAGATGGCCTGCCGGAAGACGATTACTGGATGGCCACCGGAGACTTGGCGACCATCGTGGATGGGGAATTGTATATCACCGGCCGTCTGAAGGATCTCATCGTCATTGCTGGGCGCAACCATTATCCGCAGGATATTGAGGGCACGGTGCAAGCCGCTTCCGCGCAGGTTCGCCCGGATTCCGTTGCTGCCTTCTCCGTGGAAGGCAATGACTCTGAGTCCCTCGTTTTGCTGGTGGAGCGCGCCGATGATGCGCAGCCGTCCGATGATGCCGAGGCAACCGAGGCCATTCGCACCGCGGTCACTGCCCACCACGGCATCACTCCGGATGACATCGTGTGGAAGGCACCTGGCGAAATCAACCGCACGTCCTCCGGCAAGATTGCGCGCCGCGTAGCCAAGAAGAATTATGTGGGATTCTGATATATCGCTAACAAAGTGACAAAATATAGCGATATACCCCTTTGCTATTTAGTATTTTTCCGTAACGAAAGACCTTTTTATGACCATCGAGCAACTGCGAGCATGGCTGCGTGACTGGGTCGCCCAGGCCACCGGTGTTTCCGCCGAAGAGATCCTAGATTCCAAGCCTTTGGAAAATTATGGCCTCTCCTCGCGGGATGCTGTAGTGTTATCCGGCGAGCTGGAAAACCTTCTGGGAACCCGCCTCGATGCCACCGTGGCATATGAGTATCCCACCATCGAGCTGCTGGCGGACCGCCTGCTGAACGCACCGGCGGTGCCCCAGCCGGAAGAGCGCGCCCCGCGGATCGCGCAGGGATCCGACATTGCGGTCATTGGTCTTTCCGGCCGCTTCCCGGGCGCCAACAATGCCCAAGAGTTCTGGTCTATGTTGGCGGAATCGCGCGCCGGCACCGGCCCGTTGCCAGTGGGTCGGTGGTCCGAATACTCCGCAGATCCGGTAATGAGCGAGAAGATCGCTCAGCAAAATACCGATGGCGGTTACCTTGAAGACATCGCCTCCTTTGATGCGGAATTTTTTGGCCTGTCTCCACTTGAGGCTGCCAATATGGATCCCCAGCAGCGCATCCTGTTGGAGCTGGTGTGGGAAGCACTAGAAAACGCTGGTGTCCCCGCCAATGAGCTACGTGGCACGCAGACCGGTGTATACATGGGCTCGACCAATAACGACTACGGCATGCTCATCGGTGCCGATTCCGCCGAGATGCACCCGTATGCGCTGACCGGAATTTCCTCGGCTGTGGTTGCCAACCGCATTTCTTACGCCCTGGATTTCCGCGGCCCCTCCATCAACGTGGATACGGCATGCTCCTCCTCCCTCGTAGCGGTGAACCAGGCGATGAAGGATTTGCGCACGGGGAGCGCGGACGTGGCGCTGGCCGGTGGCGTGAATATCTTGGCCGCCCCGCATGCGTCCACGGCGTTCTCGGAGTTGGGCGTTACCTCTCCGACGAGTGCCATTCACGCCTTTTCCGACGACGCCGATGGTATCGTGCGTGCCGACGCCGCCGGCGTCCTCGTGCTCAAGCGCCTGGAGGATGCGGAAGCCGACGGTGACGATATCCTGGCCGTCATCAAGGGCTCTGCCGTCAACTCCGATGGCCACTCCAATGGCCTGACCGCCCCGAATCCGGAGGCACAGGAGGACGTGCTGCGCCGCGCCTATGCTGATGCGGGCGTAAATCCGCAGGACGTGGACTATATTGAGGCCCACGGCACCGGCACCATTCTGGGCGATCCGATCGAGGCCTCCGCCCTGGGCCGCGTGCTCGGTGCGGGCCGCGGGGTCGAAACTCCTATTTTGCTCGGCTCTGCCAAGACCAATATCGGCCACTCTGAATCCGCCGCGGGCGTGGTCGGCCTTATCAAGGTCATCCAGGCCATGCGCAATGACGTAATTCCGGCCAATATCAATTACTCGGCGCCGAATCGTTATATCGATTTCGAGGCCGAGCACCTCGAGGTAGTCGAGGATCCGCGCGAGTGGCCCGAGTACTCCGGGCGCAAGGTTGCGGGTGTGTCTGGCTTTGGTTTCGGCGGCACCAATGCGCACGTCGTACTCACCGATTACCGCGGTACCCCGGCCGAACGCGCGCCGCAGCTTTCCACCGAAACGGTCGCGTTGCCGGTATCCGGCCTTTTGCCTTCGCGCCGGGCACGCGCTGCGGCCCTGTTGGCAGACTTCATTGAGGCGGAAAAGCCCGCGCTTGTCGACGTCGCCCGAACTGTCGCCCGCCGCAACCACTCCCGTTCCCGCGCCGTCGTGATGGCTAGCTCCACCGAGGAAGCGGTCAAGCGCCTGCGCCAGGTGGCTGAGGGCAAGGTTTCCGTTGGCATCGCCGCTGCGGATTCCCCGCAGGTCCCAGGCCCGGTATTTGTTTACTCCGGGTTCGGATCCCAGCACCGCAAGATGGCGAAGGACATGATTGCGCTCTCGCCGCAGTTCAAAGCTCGCTTGGAAGAGCTCGATGCCATCGTGGACTTTGAGTCCGGCTGGTCCATCCTGGATATCGTCAACGATGATGCCCAAACCTATGACACCGAGACCGCCCAGGTGGCCATTACCGCCATTCAGATTGCATTGACGGACTTGCTTGCTTCCTTTGGCGTGCGTCCAGCCGGCGTGATGGGCATGTCCATGGGCGAGATTGCCGCGGCCTATGCCGCAGGCGGCATCTCCGCAGAGGACGCCATGGTTATTGCCTGCCACCGCGCACGGTTGATGGGTGAGGGTGAGGCGTCGCTAAGCGATGCCGAGCAAGGAGCCATGGCCGTCGTAGAGCTCTCGGCCGAGGATATTGCCGCGCTCGACGGCAATATCGAACCCGCCGTGTATACCGGACCCGGTATGACCACCGTGGGCGGCCCACGCCAAGAGGTGCTGGACCTGGTGGAAAAGCTCGACGGCGAGGGCAAGTTCGCCCGTGCGCTCAATGTGAAGGCCGCCGGGCATACCTCGGCCGTGGACCCCATCCTGGGCGAGCTGCATGCAGCCATCGCCGGCATGGAAGCCAAGCCGCTACACACCCCGCTGTTTTCCTCCGTGGATAAGGGCGAGGTTTATCGCCCTGGTACCACCGTGCACGATGAGGACTATTGGCTGCGCATGACCCGCCACTCGGTCTACCTGCAGGATGCCACCGAGGCGGCCTTCAACGCCGGCCACACCCAGCTGGTGGAAATCTCGCCGAACCCGGTGGCGCTGATGGGCCTCATGTCCACCGCCTTCGCCGTGGGCAAGGCCGATGCGCAGCTGCTGTATGCGTTGAAGCGCAAGGTGGATCCCACCGAGTCCTTGCTGGATCTGCTCAGCAAGCTCTATGTCGCTGGCATGCCGGTGGACTTCGGTGCGGTATTTGGCTCTGGTGCGCGCGTAGAGGCGCCCTATACCCAGTTCAACCGCCAGCGCTTCTGGACCAACGCGCGTCCGTCGGCCGGTGTATCCGGCCTGCCGGGCGCACGCGTCAATCTGCCAGAGGGCAAGGTTGCCTTCTCTACCAATGCGGACCAGGCGCCATCTGCGCTGGCCATCGTGGAGGCGGCGGCCGAGGCCGTCAAGCCTGGGGCGCGCATCATCGCTACCGAGGAACACGCCGACCTGCCACCGCGCGGTGAGGTCACCACGCTGGTAAGCCAGTCCATCGGTGGTATGTCCGTAGCCGTCTACGCCGTCCGAGGCGCACAGACGGAGCTCCTAGCGGAAGGCTTTGCCTCCGCCTTGGACTTGGGCGCGGCGCCTATCCCGGGCGTGGCCGATGTGCCTGAAAGCGAGCCTGCAGCAACCGCAGAAGTTGATGCCGTACGCTGGGATCCCGCCGAGGAAACCGTGGAAGACCGCCTCGCACTCATCGTGTCGGAATCCATGGGCTACGACGTCTCTGACCTGCCGCGCGAGTTGCCGCTCATTGACTTGGGCCTGGATTCCCTAATGGGCATGCGCATTAAGAACCGCGTGGAAAATGACTTCCAAATTCCGCCGCTGCAGGTGCAGGCGCTACGCGACGCCTCTTTGGCCGACGTTATTTCCATGGTGGAAGAGGCCGTAGCCGGCGGCAGCGTGGATACCAACGACATTGCTACTGCGGATACGCCTGCACCAGAAGAAGACGAACCCGGCCAGGGCGTCGGCGTTGCCCCGCGTGATGCCTCGGAGCGCATGGTCTTTGGCACCTGGGCCACCTTTACCGGTAAGGCAGCTGCGGGCGTTACCTCGGCACTGCCAGAGGTAAGCGATGAGGTAGCGACCCAAATCGCCGAGCGCCTCACCGAGCGTGCCGGCATCGAGGTCACCGCCCAGCAGGTCCACGAGGCCGAGGCGCTAGAGACTTTGGCCGACCTCGTCCGCGAAGGATTGGAGACCGAGGTGGAAGGTAATATCCGCGTCCTGCGTGAGGCTGATGGCCCGGCCGTATTCATGTTCCACCCAGCCGGCGGCACCACTGTGGTTTACCAGCCACTAACCCGACGCCTGCCCGAGGACGTGGCAGTCTACGGCGTAGAGCGCGTCGAGGGCTCGCTGGAGGAGCGCGCCGAGGCTTATATCGAGGACATCCTGCACTACGCTCGCGGCCGCAAGGTCGTGCTCGGCGGGTGGTCCTTCGGTGGCGCGCTGGCTTATGAGGTGGCCTATCAGCTGCATCAGCGCACCCAGCGTGGCCAGGATTCGGCGGACGTGGCGTTCATCGCGCTGCTGGATACCACCCAGCCGTCGAATCCAGCGCCGGATACCCCGGAAGAAACCCGTGCTCGGTGGGAGCGCTACGCGGCCTTTGCCAAGAAAACCTACGGACTGGACTTCGAGCCGCCGTACGAGATGCTGGAGACCATGGGCGAAGATGCGCTTATGACCATGCTGGCGGAGTTCCTCGCTACTACCGATGCCTCTGAGCACGGCCTTGCCGCCGGCGTTCTGGAGCACCAGCGCGCTTCCTTCGTGGATAACCAGATTCTGGCCAAAATCGACTTCCACCGCTGGGCCGATGTCACCGTGCCGGTCCTGCTGTTCCGCTCCGAGCGCATGCACGACGGTGCGATTGAGCTGGAGCCGCGCTACGCTGAGATTGACCCCGACGGCGGTTGGGGAGTTATCGTTAAGGATCTAGAAATTGTGCAGCTGCAAAGCGATCACCTTGCAGTGCCAGACGAGCCGGCCATCGGCATCGTGGGCAAGCATATGGACGAATGGATCGAGGAGAAGATACGTGGCGGCCAAGCAGACAACCGCTGAGAAACTCGCTGACCTGCGCGAGCGCCTTGATAAGGCGCAGGACCCAGGCAGTGAGCGCTCCCGCAAGCGCCGCGACGAGGCTGGGCGCACCACGCCTCGTCAACGCATCAATGAATTGCTAGATGAGGGTTCCTTCGTCGAAACCGGATCCTTGGGTAAGACCCCAGGTGACCCTGACGCCATCTATTCCGATGGCGTGGTCACCGGCTATGGCCGCATCTCCGGCCGTCCCGTGTGTATCTACGCTCACGATAAAACCGTCTACGGCGGTTCTGTCGGTGTGACCTTTGGTAAGAAGGTCACCGAGGTCATGGACATGGCCATCAAGATCGGCTGCCCGGTCATCGGTATCCAGGACTCCGGCGGCGCCCGCATCCAGGATGCGGTGACCTCGCTGGCCATGTACTCCGAGATCGCCCGCCGCCAGTTGCCGCTGTCCGGCCGCAGCCCGCAGATTTCCATCATGATGGGCAAGTCGGCCGGTGGCGCCGTCTATGCTCCCGTGACCACGGACTTTGTCATTGCCGTAGACGAGGAAGCGGAAATGTATGTCACCGGACCGAACGTCATCCGCGAGGTTACCGGCGAGGACATTACCTCCGCCGAGCTCGGTGGCGCTCGCCAGCAGGAGCTTAACGGTAACGTCTCGGCGGTCGTCCCTTCCGAGGATGACGCCTTTGATATGGTCCGCGATCTCCTCGACCACCTGCCGCTGACCTGCTTTGATGAGTCACCGGAGTTCGCTGCGCCTGCCGACGCCGAAGTGGCCGAGGACGAAGAGCTCAATGCCTTCATGCCGGATGACACTAATGCTGGCTACGACATGATGGACTTGTTGACCCAGTTGGGCGATGACGAGGATCTCATTGAGATTCAAGAGAACTTCGCCCCCAATATGATCACCGCCTTTGGCCGCATCGATGGCAAGACCGTTGGCTTTGTGGCCAATAACCCCATGCACCTTGCGGGCTGCATTGATGCCGACGCCGCCGATAAGGGCGCGCGCTTCATCCGCATCTGCGATGCTTACAATATTCCGCTGGTCTTTGTGGTGGATACCCCGGGCTACCTGCCGGGCGTGGAACAGGAAAAGGTGGGACTTATCCACCGCGGCGCCAAGTTTGCCTTCGCCGTGGTGGAAGCCACCGTGCCGAAGGTCTCGCTCATCGTGCGCAAAGCCTACGGCGGTGCCTATGCGGTGATGGGCTCGAAGAACCTGACCGGTGATATCAACCTGGCGTGGCCGACCGCGCAGATCGCCGTGATGGGTGCGGCCGCTGCCGTGGTGATGATTGCAGGTAAGCAGCTAGAAGCAGCCGAGACCCCGGAACAGCGTGAGATGACCAAGAAGATGTTCATGGACTTCTATGATGAGACCATGACCGCTCCTTATGTCGCGGCTGAGCGTGGCTATCTAGACGCTATGATTCAGCCGAATCAGTCCCGCTTGGCGCTCCGTCAGGCGCTGCGCCAACTTGCCACCAAGCAGGAAAGCGATCTGCCGAAGAAGCACACTATTGCCCCGATGTAATGCCTTGTGCTTGGATAGCATATAAAGAGTTAATCCTAGTGAAGGAGTTATCTATGATTTTGTCTAGCGCTGTGGACATTGTCAGCGAACTTATCGGTTTCATCGTCGATATTCTCAATCAGGCAGGCATTCAGGTAAGTTCCAAGTAAATGGAGCAAAAAAGAAGGAGGGTTAAACCCTCCTTCTTTTTTACTTGCGGGCGAAAAGCCGCCAGCCAAAGAAAAATAGTGCGGACATCACCGTCGCCACGATGAGGAAGCTCCAGTGCGGCAGGCGGCCGTTGACGAGCATCCACAGGGCCATGCCGCCCACGACTGTGCTCAGCCAGACGATGCCGCCTTCCTTCCACTTGCCCTGCACCTTGACAGCCAGGATGATGACCCAGCCGATAAGCGCGCCTATGGCCCAGGGCCAAAAGGCATCTACCCAGGTGGAAAAGCTCAAACCGCCGTGGGCGAGGCGGGCAGCCACGGCGAAGAGCATCAGAGCGATGATATCGATAATGGGGGCGATTCTCATGCGTTTTCCTTTCGGTTCAAGGCGGCATAGGTGATGCCTTTGCGGGCATAGTGCCAGAAGTAGATTACCCAGCCAATGATGGTGATCAAGGCAAAGGAGATGAGGCGGTAGATGATGGCCGCGCCGGTAGCGTCCACCGCGGTCATGCCCGTAGCCACCAGGGTGGCGATGATGGCGGCTTCCACCGTGCCGAGGCCGGCCGGCGTGACCTGAGCAGAGCCGGCAAGCTTAGCGGTGAGATAGGCCAGCGCCACGCCGGCCATCGTCGTGGTGTCCTCGCCCGCGTGCAGGGCGGGCAGGTGGCCGGTAACGGCCCACACGCAGCCCCATAGCGAGACCATGTCGATCAGGCGGTTGGCCAAAGAGTAGAAGGAGACCCAACCGAATTGGCGGCGGGTAAGGTGAACTTCCTCCAGATTCTTGACCTGGTCCACGAGGGCTTCGCGCTTGGAGCCCTTAATGAGCTTTTGGCGGTTGAGCCAGCGGATAATGGTATCCGGATGATTGGTCAGCCAGAACAGGCCGCCAGAAAGCGCCAGCATGAGCACCAAGGTGCCGATGAGGGACCAGAGCGCCATATCCGCGTTGAGGAAGAGCACGCCACCCAAGCCGATGAGCACGAGCCACATGGTGGAAATCGCAGAGGACAGCACGAAGAACCAGCCACACAGCATGACGGACGCGCCCCACGTGCGCTGCACGTAGAAGGTGAGGATGGCGGAAAAAGCCGGGCCGGCCGGAAGAGTGGTGGACCAGGCATTAGCGGCCAACGTCAGTGCTGCGGTTTCTGCGGCCGGCACCTTGATGCCGCCGGCTCGAATGAGCAAGCGCATGACCTCGCCCATGGCGAGTACCGCCACGATGGAGGCGATGACTACGAGTACTATCGCAGCGGGATCGGAGTGGGACAGCCGCGAGAAGCCTTCGCGCAGGAAGTCCAGCTCATCGCGGAAGACATAAACCAAGACCAGCAGGACGATGAGCGAGGCGATGAGGCGCAGCCAATTCTTCACTTACTTACCCCCTTCGAGGCGTTGTTTGAGTTCAGTGAAGGGAACAGTCTTGCCGCGGTGCGTCGCACCGCCAGTCAAAGTGGTGGTGGCGTGGCGCAGCCAGCTAGGGGCCCACCAGTTATCCTCGCGCAGCAAGTGCATGACGGCCGGAACGAGGAGCATGCGGACAATGGTGGCGTCGATAAGCAGGGCAAAAATCATGCCGTAGGCAATGTATTTCATCATCACGATATCGGAGAAGCCGAAAGCGCCGGAGACCACGATCATGATGAGCGCCGCTGCGGTAATAATGCCGCCGGTATGCGCGGTGCCGGCCGCAATAGACTCGTCGGTGGAAGCACCGCGTCGGCGGGCCTCCACCATGCGGGAGACCAAAAAGACCTCGTAATCGGTGGACAGGCCGTAGACAATGGCGATGATGAGCACCAAAATCGGGCTCATGAGCGGGCCGGGCGTGAAGTTGAGGATGTCCGAGCCCAGGCCGGCAACGAACATTAACGTCAGGATGCCCAGCGTTGCGCCCAAGGTCAGCAACGTCATCACAATGGCCTTGAGCGGCAGTACAAAGGAGCCGAAGACTAGGGCCATGAGCAGGAATGTAGCCAGCACCACGTAGAGCGCCATCCACGGCAGCGTGTGGAAGAGTGCATCGAGGGACTCCACCTCCATGGCGGGAGTACCGCCCACGTAGAGGTTCACACCCTCAGGGGCCTTGACCTTTTCCAGTTCGTGCACAATCTTCGCGTAATCATCGCGGTCTTCAATGCCGGCGGAAAGGACGGTAGTGCCGTCCTTGGTGGCAGTCGTCGGCGCCATGGGCTCGGTGAGGCCGTCGAGGCCGCGGACCTGCATGACGACGTCGACAAGCTGCTGGTTCGAGGCATTTTCTACCACGAGCTTGACCGGCTCCGTGCGGAAGGCCGGGAACTCTTCGTTGAATTTATCCTGTGCCACGCGGGTGTCCTGGTCAGGCGGCAGGTAAGACTCGTTGATGCCGCCAAAGGTGATGCTCATAATGGGCAGGGTCAGGGCAATGAGCAGGCCGCATACCGCGATGGTCAGCCCGCGGGCATGGCGCATGGCCCAGCGCGGGAGCTTATACCACCAGGTGTCCTGAATAGTGCGTGCCGTCCGCGAGGTGCGGCGCACGGACCAGGTATCGATCTTGGGGCCGAGCATGCCAAAAATGGACGGCAGCACGGTGACCGAAAGGAGCGCGGCCAAGCCGACTGCAGAAATGGACCCATAGGCCACGGATTTCAGGAAGGCTTGGGGGAAGAGGAAGAGACCGGAAAGCGCAACGGCGACCATGGCTGCGGAGAAAACCACAGTTTGACCGGCTGTCGCGGTGGTGGTGGCCACCGCCTCCTCCGTGGAGCGGCCCTTGTCCAGCTCTTCGCGGAAGCGCGAGACCATAAAGAGTCCATAATCGATGGCTAGGCCGAGGCCTAGCAGCGTGACGACGGCCTGGGCAAAGACATTGACCTGCGAGAATCCGGCCAGGATGGACAGGATGCCCAAAGAGCCCAAGATGGAGAGGCCGCCGACCACCAGCGGCATGCAGGCCGCGACGACGGAGCCAAAGACCACCAGCAGGAGAATACCTACCAGTGGAAGGGCGGCTTTTTCGGCGCGGGAAATATCGTGGGACATTCCCTCATCCAAGGCATCAGCAACCGCGGTGGCACCCGCAATCTCCACCGGTGCGGTGGTATCTGTGAGAGCGCCCTCGATGGCGCGGAAATCCTTCAGCGTCTGCTCATCATCGCCTTTCAGGCCGATAGCGGCGAAAGCCAGCGAGTGATCAGCATTGACCAGGTTCGGGTTCTTCGTGTCGAAGTAGCTGGTCACCGAGTCAATCTGGTCCGGATACTCCGATTTCAACTGCGCCAAGTGCTGCTTGGCAGCATCGAAGTTCTCATCGGGGGAATGGAAGAGCAAGATGACATCGCCGGAGTTATCGCGGCCGAATGCTTCCTGCTCGATCTGGGCCGCGCTTGTCGACGCCGCATTGGGATCCTCCCAGCCCTCCTGGCTCATGCGGTCTTCGAGCTGCAAGCCAAAGCCGATAAAGAGCGCAAAGATGGCGGCGACGATGACGGCGGGGATGAGCCGGCGGTGTGCATAGGAAAAACGTCCCCATTTTTCAAACATTGGGGCAGCCTCCTAGCGGTTATTAAGCAGCGCAGCCAGGGGACGGAATGGCTGCAGCCATGCACCACCCTCGGGCAGGTTATCCAGGTTCACGCGCGGTAGCGGCTCGCGGAATACACCCTCGATATCTTCCAGGTCCACAAAATTGATATCTGCGTGGCCTACGGCCCACGCGGCATGCTCATGGAAACCGAGGACCGTCACCGGAAGGCCTTCCGCGATGAGCTCTTCCAAAGGCTCCTGGAAATTCTGGCCATCGGCGGAGGCAACAATCACGCCGGCTAGATCCTCACGGAGGCTTTCGATGTGGTCAAGCATATCCGGATCCACGTCATCATTTTCGTGGATCTTGGGCTTGGCAAAAACGCCGAAGCCCACGTTGCGGATGGCTTCTACCCATGGGCGGATGACATCGGCGCCGCCCGGGGTGACATTAGTAAAGACATCGGCGCGCGGCTCCGCATCAACGTCCTGGGCAAGGTGTACCAGCCAGCGGCCGATGGCGTCGAAGCGCGGGCGGTGTGCGGCGGTGGGGCGGCCGCCGAGCAGGGAGCCCAGGCCCATGTCCATATTGGGCGCGTCCCAGACAAGTAGGTAGGTGCTCATTTATTTCTTCTCCCAGAGATACTCCGTGATGACGTGTTCTTTATCTAGACCCTTGCCCTCAAACTTGGTGATGACCTGACGGTCCACCAACTGCGGGCACTCTGGCCACGGCCAGCCCTTGTAATCCAGGCTCGGCTCTACTTCAACAAGCTCATTGATCCACTCGGCGTATCCGGCGTGGTCGGTAGCAACGTGCAGCACGCCGCCCTTCTTCAGGCGGGAAGCAAAAAGGTTGAGTGTGCCCGACTGGATGATGCGGCGCTTGTGGTGGCGGGCCTTTGGCCAGGGATCCGGGAAGAAGACGCGGATGCCATCAAGGGATTCCGGCGCAAACATGCGCACCATGACCTCGATGCCATCGCCGCGAATCATGCGGATATTGTCAATGTCCTCGCGCTCGATCTGGCCCAGTAGCTTGGCCAAGCCCGGCTTGTAGAGTTCGACGGCGATGATATTGGTATCGGCTTCCTTCGGCGCCATGGCGGCGGTAGAGGTGCCGGTACCGGATCCGATTTCCACGATGGTCTTGGCGCCGCTGCGGCCAAACCAGGCCTCGAGGTCAATGACCTCGTCTTCCAGCGTGCGGCCTAGTTCTGGCCAGCGCTTTTCAAAAAGCTCATGCTGATTTTCGGTCAGCGTGCCGCGGCGGAAGGTGACGTTGCCTAGGCGTGGGTAGTCAAGATCGTTGTCGAATACGGCATTGAAGTCGGTCTGTGGTGGGCGCCCAGGAGGCATTTCTCCAGCGCGGGTGTTTTGAGAGTTATCTGTGTTATTCATTGCGGCCTATTTTTCCCTGCTTAGCCTTGCCAAGCAATACGCCGCGCCGGGGGCCACGTGTGGCGAAGCCAATCCTGGTATAACCAGTGGGCCCGGTTGGGGGTGGAAGATTATCGTTTTGGTTGCCGCCGGGGAGGGGAATAGACCCCCAGACAGGGGGATGGGAAAAGGCGATTTTTAACACAGTATCTGTGGTTGCGCTTGGTGAAGTTCTGGTAAACGCGGTGGATATAACCGGTGTGACAAAATCTGCGCAAATTATTCGGACAAGCACGTTAATCTTGAGGTGAAAGGCACAGTTGGGGATTTATTTCCCCAATTTTCATACCCACCCTCAGGAGAATTACTAATGACCGCCACTATCCCAGGGCTCGTCGGAGAGCTGCCGACTAAAAACGAAAAGCTTATCGGCTGGATCAGCGAGAATGTTGAGCTTTTTCAGCCGGACCAGGTGGTCTTTGTAGACGGTTCCCAGGACGAGGCTGACCGTTTGGCCGCAGAGCTGGTGGAAAAGGGCACGCTTATCAAGCTGAATGAAGAAAAGCGCCCTAATTCCTACCTGGCTCGCTCCAATCCTTCCGACGTTGCCCGTGTGGAATCCCGCACCTTCATCTGTACAGAGAATGAAGATGGCGCTGGCCCCACCAATAACTGGGCCCCGCCAGCTGCGATGAAGGAAGAAATGACGGAGGCATTCCGTGGTTCCATGAAGGGCCGCACCATGTACGTGGTTCCCTTCTGCATGGGCCCTATTAGCGATCCGGAACCAAAGCTGGGCGTGCAGCTGACTGACTCCGCTTATGTGGTGCTCTCCATGCGCATCATGACCCGTATGGGTGCGGAAGCCTTGGACAAGATTGGTACCGACGGCGATTTCGTCCACGCCCTGCACTCCGTGGGTGCTCCGCTGGAGCCGGGCCAGGAAGATGTGGCATGGCCGTGCAATGACACCAAGTACATCACCCAGTTCCCGGAGACCAAGGAAATCTGGTCCTACGGTTCTGGCTACGGCGGCAACGCCATCCTGGCAAAGAAGTGCTACGCGCTGCGCATCGCTTCTGTCATGGCCAAGGAAGAGGGCTGGATGGCTGAGCACATGCTCATCCTGAAGCTCACCAACCCAGAGGGTAAAAAGTACCACGTTGCAGCCGCCTTCCCGTCGGCATGCGGCAAGACCAACCTGGCCATGATTACCCCGACCATTCCGGGTTGGAAGGCCGAGGTCGTCGGTGACGATATTGCTTGGCTGCACCTGCGCGAGGACGGCCTTTACGCAGTGAACCCGGAAAACGGTTTCTTCGGCGTAGCCCCTGGCACCAACTACGGTTCCAACCCGATTGCCATGCAGACCATGGAACCGGGCAACACCATCTTCACCAACGTTGCGCTTACCGACGACGGCGATGTCTGGTGGGAGGAGATGACCAAGGAGGCACCGGAGCACCTCATCGACTGGACCGGTCAGGATTGGACTCCGTCCTCCTCCACTAAGGCTGCGCACCCGAACTCGCGTTACTGTGTGCCGATTTCCCAGTGCCCGAGCGCCGCTCCGGAGTACGACGACTGGCAGGGCGTGAAGATCGACGCCATCCTCTTCGGTGGCCGCCGCAAGACCACCGTTCCGCTGGTAACCCAGGCCTTTGACTGGAACCACGGCACCATGATCGGTGCCCTGCTAGCTTCCGGCCAGACCGCTGCAGCAGAGGGCAGCGTCGGCACCCTGCGCCACGATCCGATGGCTATGCTTCCGTTCATGGGCTACAACGCCGGTGACTACTTGCAGCACTGGATCGATATGGGTGAAAAGGGCGGCGACCGCATGCCGTCTATCTTCCTGGTTAACTGGTTCCGCCGTGGCGATGACGGCCGCTTCCTGTGGCCGGGCTTCGGCGAGAACTCCCGCGTGCTCAAGTGGATCATTGATCGCATCGAGGGCAATGTTGAGGCCGAGGAAACCGTCGTGGGCCACACCGCCCGCGCCGAGGATATCGACCTCGAGGGCATCGACTTTGATATCGAGGATGTGCGCGCTGCTCTCGCCGTCAACCCAGAGGACTGGGAAGGCGATATGCAGGATAACGCCAGCTACCTCAACTTCCTGGGCTCCCGCGTGCCGTCTGAGGTGTGGGACCAGTTCCACGCTCTGAAGGAGCGCGTCGAGAACGCTTCTTAAGCACTAGGCCTAGCTAGCCTCCAGCGACGTCGGCGTTGCTGGGGGCTACTTTTGTAACACCAACGTCAGGTTAGACACCGCGAACTCCCGCACCCCTGGCACGCGGGTGAGCCACCAAGCCCAGCTGGGATGGTAGCGGGGGAAGGCGAGTTTGAGTGCGCCGGTGCGCTGTGCCCAGGCAAGGCCGGCGGAGCAGGGGACGTCGAAAAGCGAGGTGCCAAAGACGTTCTTGGGTGGATGTCCGTGGCGGCGGGTATAGCGGTCGCGGGCAAACTCGCCGCCAATGTAGTGCTCCCACAGGCCGGTCTCGTGGCCGCCAAAGGGGCCGAGCCACACCGTGTAGCTCAGGATGGTGAGGCCACCGGGGCGGGTTACACGCAGCATTTCCTCGCCCATATCCCAGGGGTTGGGGATGTGCTCGGCCACGTTGGAGGAATAGACCACGTCAAAGGAATTATCGGCAAAGGGCAGGTTGGTGCCATCGCCACGCACGGAATTGCTCAAGTGGATGCCGGCCGCAGACATCTCGCCGGCATCCGGCTCCAATCCCACATAGCGGGCGCCGCGACGGGCAAAAGCATCCGCAAAATAGCCCGGTCCGCCGCCCACATCGAGCACCCGTGCTCCAGGAAGCTGCACGCCCAGGTCGCGGCCAAGGTTATCCACCAGCGCGGCCGTATCCTCCGCGAGCCCGCCGTAGAAAATGTCCGGGCGCGTCTGCTCAAAGCGGAAGGAACGCAGCAGCTGAATGGAGCGGCGGAGCGTGGCCATCTTACGGGTATGTCTCATAACCCACTAGGCTAATACCTCACGATGAAGATTCTTTTACTATGCTGGCGCGATTCCACCCACCCACAAGGCGGTGGCTCGGAGCGCTACTTGGAGCGCGTAGGCGAGTACTTAGCATCCCAAGGCCACGAGGTGGTCTTTCGCACCTCCAAGCACATGAATGCCGCCCACCGCGAGGTGCGCGACGGCGTGCGCTATAGCCGCGGAGGCGCCAAATTCGGCGTATATCCGCGTGCGTGGGCGGCGATGCTGGCCGGCCGCCTGGGGGTGGGAGACCTGCGCGGGGTGGATGCGGTAATCGATACCCAAAACGGCATCCCCTTCTTCGCTCGCCTGGTGTCCGGGGCGCCGACGGTGCTGCTTACTCACCATTGCCACCGCGAGCAATGGCCGGTAGCGGGCCCTCTCCTCGGGCGGCTCGGTTGGTTCCTCGAGTCTCGAGTGGCCCCGCGCGTCTACCGCGGCGCACCTTATGTGACCGTGTCTGAGGCCTCTCGTGAGGATTTAGAGGCGCTGGGCATTAAGGGCGCGCACATCATCGCCAATGGCCTGGACCCGGTTCCGGATCACGTTCCTTCCCTGGAACGAGAGGCCGAGGTGCACCTAGTTACGCTCTCGCGCCTAGTGCCGCATAAGCAGATCGAGCATGCCATGGATACAGTGGCGCAGACCCCGGGCGCGGTCCTGGACGTCATCGGCTCCGGCTGGTGGGAGGCTAACCTGCGTTCCTATGCCGAGGAGCATGGGGTAAGCGATCGCGTGCGCTTCCGCGGCCAGGTGACCGAGGACTATAAGCACGCTTTGCTGGCCCGTGCCGACGCCTTGCTGATGCCCTCGCGTAAAGAGGGGTGGGGTCTGGCAGTAATGGAGGCGGCCCAACATGGAGTTCCCACTGTAGGTTATACGTTTGGCCTGCGTGACAGCGTTATCAACGGCAAGACCGGCATCCTGGTAGAGCGCGAAGAGGACTTCGTGGCGGCCACTAAGCAGCTGCTTGCCGACGCCCCCCTTCGCCGCACCCTTGGCTCCAACGCGCGGGATTTTGCCGCTAGCTTTTCGTGGGAGAAGACCGGCGAGCAGTTCGCGGAATTGCTGCAAGGGCTAGTAGCGGACACGCCATCCACAGCGCAGTAAGCGCCCACGGAACCTGCGGCCGCGGCGCGCCCGTTTCCACGGCTATGGCACCGTCCACCACGACTACACCGACGCCGAGCTCGGCCAGTCGGTCCACATCGTGCTCTTTCCACGCGCGCAGCGCCGCCCGGTATCGCGGCGAGGCTTGGTCCACCACGGTCCCGTCTACGCTTAATTCCCCCGATTCCACCATGGCCACCGCCTTGGAGTAGGGGTCGACAGCCACGCCGCCGGGAACTTCCACGAGGTTGGCGCGTTCTGGGAAGAAGGCCACGCGGCCGTCAATCGCGCGCACCAACTGCTCGTCTATCCCCGTATCCCGCGGCGCGAGCACCGCGAGTCGTCCCGGAACAGGCAGCAGCTGCACGATTGCAGCCACGGTTGCCAGTGCTGCCGGCAGATTCGGCAGCGCCCCTAGCGAGGCCACATAGAGCGGCAACGCCAGCATGGTCAGTTTTCCGCTATCGCGCAGCAGCGCCGCCCCCGGTACGTGATCGATGAACCACACCAGAGCACCGGGAACCAGCCAGAAGAATATCGCCCCGCCGAGACCAATCGCTGCGAGGATGCTCAACCGCGCGGGAACCCGCCACGCCCCGAGTACGGCGATGACCGCCACGATGACGCCGCACACGGCGAACCCGATGGCCGCCTCCGCATTCCAGATGCCGCCGAGCCGCAGCAGCGCGCCCGCAGTGCCGACGTAGTCTTCTGCCCGCGGGCCAAACGCGGCCACCGCCGCTGCGGTATCGCCGGGCGCGGCGGGATGGAACATGCCCGGAACGGCCCACGGCAAACACAAGACCACGCCGCCGAGCGCTACCCGCTTGCGGCAGGTCACCGCCGCGGTCACCACGGCAAAGAGACCACCCGTAGGGGTAAGCGAAGCTCCCCACATAGCCAGCCACCCCACCCAGCTGTGCCTTCTTCCTGCCCACGCGATGACCGGCAGCAGCCACGCAGCCACCGCAAGCGACCACTGGCCCTGCAGGAGACGCTCGATGACGAAGGGATTGGCCACCGCCACCGCCATCGCGCTCACCGCGGCGACTGTAGAGCGTGCCCAGCGCGCCGCGGTGAGCGCGGAGGACGCGGCGGCAGCAAAAATGAGCACCCGTGCCGCCCACGCGCCGCCCACGAGAGCAAGGAAACCATCTTGCGGTGCATTGCGGGCGGGCAGACTGCCGTCACCAAAGGCAGAAGGGGAAAGCGCCGGATGGTCAAGCAACGCCATATCGCGCCACAAGAACTCGCCGGGCAAGGCAAAGGGCCAGCACACCGCGGCCACAAGGAGGGCGCCCCAGCTAAGAAGTAAAAGACGCTTAGCCTTCACGGTGTCGGCGCATGTACATATAGGCGGCACAGAGCAATAGACCAACGCCGATGGCCTTGCCGGCCCAGCCGACCACCATCAAGGCGCGAATGGTGCGAATGACCGGGCGCACCTCATCAAGGCGCTCCGCGCGGGTCTCATCGGACCAGCGCAGATCGGCGGCAAAGATGGAGCGGTCCTCCGTATCGCCATTCGCCACCATGGTGCCGGCCTGCTTTTCGTCCGCCGCGAAGAAGATCTTGATGTTCTCCCGCAGGTCCACCATGGTGCCGGTGGTAGGTTCGACGGAGATATCGCGGCCGATGGTGTAGAAGGGCTCCACCGTGACCCGGTCAGTGGCATCCAGGCCGAGGAGCTCGCGCGATTCGGCGTCGTAGAACCGCTTCGCTGGCCCGGAGATACGGAAATCCTCGGCCGCTAGTTGCTTATCGCCGGTGCCGGTATCGACCTCGGTGGTAATGCTTTTGCGCATATCAGCCAAGGAAATGGGCTGGATATCGTGGTGGAAAGAATAGGTAGGGATACCATCGAGCTTTTCCGTCGTGGTGAAGTCCACCGCCGTGGAGGATTGCGTCGCTAGATCGAAAAACGGATAGGAGCGCTGCTCGGTACCGGAGGGAAAGAAGTAGTTGATTCCATCGCGCTCGAAGTCGGTGCGGGCCATGCCGGTATCCAGCGCCGGTAGGACAAATCTCCATTTATCCTTTGGCGCGGCAACCGGGTAGGTGGACTCGCGGTTCAACACGGAATGCTCCGTGATTTGGGCAAGGGGAGTATCGCCGGCGAGCAGGCGAGAGAGCGAATCGGAGTTAGCGAGCGCATCGTCTTCTGCTACCTCAGAGGTGGTGGTATTGCGCTCGATAGTAAGCAGGTCGTGGTGCAGGTAGCACCACATGGGCGCCTGCTTTTCTTGGCATTGCGGGTCTTTGCTATCGCCAATGGCTTTGGCCCCGGCGATGAACTCGGGCGCTTCCATCCACACACCGGCCGATGGGGCGGTGACTGTGTTGATGTTTTGGTCGAAGGCCAGCGGCCGGGTCTGGTTGTTATACAGCGGCGGCACCACGGTGCCCAGCACCAAGAAAATGACGGCGGCAATGACAACCCACGCCAGTGGCGAGCGTGGCCAAAGGTAGCGTTTCATTGCAGTAATATGTCCAATCAGTTTCAGGTCGATCCGGGGTTAGGAGCAAGCGTGCAGCCGCAGGCATCTGTGAAAAGCGTACCCCAGCATCTGCCGGAGCTAGACGGTCTACGCGCGGTCGCCTCCCTTGGAATCATTGTCACCCACGTGTCTTTTCAGACCGGAACCGGGTGGGGGTTTGCTGGGCGCTTCGATTTTTTCGTTGCCGTTTTCTTTGCACTCAGCGCCTTCTTGCTGTGGCGCCGCCGTGGCTTGCACACCTTATCCGGCTACGCGCGCTCGCGCGTGGCGCGACTTTTGCCGGCCTATTATGCCTGCGTGGTGGCGGTGATGCTCCTGCTTCCCGACGCCCACTCGCTCACCCTCACCCAGCTGCTGAGCAACCTCACCTCCACCCAGATTTATGTGGTGGACGGGCTAGCGCCGGGGCTTACCCACCTGTGGTCGCTATGCGTGGAGTTCTTCTTCTACCTTGCCCTGCCTTTGTTGGTGTGGCTTCTTGGGGCACTGCCGCGGCGCTGGCGGGTAGTGGCCATTGTGCTGGGCGCCGTGATTAGTTGGGCTTGGGGCTTCGTTCCCTTTGTGGCCGATTACACCAAGGATCAGGTCAATTCCCAGATTTGGCCGCCGGCGTATGCTTCGTGGTTTGCCGTGGGAATGCTAGCTGCCGAATACGAAGAAGCCGGCATCAGCCGGCGCGTCCAGAGGGTGCTGCGGCCGCGCTGGGCGTGGTGGCTCGCGGCGGCAGTGGTGCTGTGGACTGCCAGCCGCGAGTGGTTCGGGCCGCAGGGACTTATCCATCCAGAACCGGGTGAATTTTCCCGCCGAATCATTGCCGGAGCTGCCTTTGCCGCAGTCGTGGTGGTTCCGGTAGCGCTTGCCCCACGGGATAAGTCCTGGCTGACCAGCCCGCTTATGCAGGCACTGGGCGCGTGGTCTTATTCCATCTTCTTGTGGCATGTGGCCATCTTGGGGCTAGCTTTTCCCCTTACCGGGGTGCCGCTGTTTAGCGGGAAACCCCTGGACTTTTGGGTCATTTTAGCCGTGACGGTGGTGGGCACCGTGGTGGTCTCGGCCGCGAGCTATACGCTCATCGAGCGTCCCGGCCGGGATCTTCTCCTCGGTCGGAGGCGAAAAGACAAGCCACGCCCGCGGCACACAAGCAGCTAAGCAGGAGCGAATCGCCCGCATAGGATCCCGATGTCCACGGCGCGCGGGCAAGGATGGCCCCGGCCGCAGCCACGACACCGGACGCGAGGTAGGCGCGCGGGATGGTAGTCCAACGCACCACCAACCAAGCGGCAACGGTCGCCACCGCGGCCGGCCAGCCGGTCAGGGCCAGCGCGCCGAGTGCGACCACGGCCGAGGCAGCGCCGCCACGCGGCGCGCGCCAAGTAGGGTGGGACGGGCGCCGCGTGGCCGCCAGGATGCACAGGCCGAGGGCAAGTAACCCCAGCGCACCGCCGACGAGGAGGGTGGCGCGGTAAACCGGTTGGGCGCTAAAGGTCATACGGAAGTCACCGGAGCGGCCGGCCGGAATGACAAAAGCTTGGGTGGCTGCATCGATCTCGCGCGGGGTGAGCTCTTCATTGCCCAAATAGCCGCGCAGGCCCTTATTGAAGGCGCGACCGGTGACCAAGAGGCGATCCTCATCAGTGGCTGCAATCGAGTACCCGGTGGGCTCGGAAGAGCCTGCTGGTTGCCAGCCCTCCTCGCGCAGGCTCACCCACGGCCCCGTGGTGCGCACGCGGTGCGTGCCAGGGCTAAGGGTGAGGGAATCGCCGGGGGAGTAGCGGTGGGCGTCGATAAGCACAGGCTTGGTGGAATCTACCTTTACCCGCATGGGGCGCGGCGCCGTGAAATCGCGGATGAGCACGCCGGTATCCTGCAGCATTTGCTGGAAGAAGAATTGGTGCACGTCAGGGGAGGTATCCGGGACGGTCACCACGCGCTCGACCGGCTGGCCTTCTACCTCTAACTCCGCGATGCCGGTGCGGTGGGATAGCTCTACGCGGATGGCCTCGGTATCGCCGCCGGGAACGCGGACTTCCTGCGAGCGGAAGGGCTGCAAGTCCACTTCTACGGCCGCGCTGCCGGAGCGCACGGTTACCGCGGTGGCGCTGGTGGCCATGAGCTTTAGGCGCGGTTGGGTGAAAGAACCGCGCAGTTCAATCCACCCGGCATCATCGCCCGGCGCGGGCCACCAGGCGGTGGAGTTTTCCCCATCCACCGCGGCCGTGGCGGACTTTTTCGGCTGGGCCCCGCCAAAGGCGGTGGCATCGGCGGCCGAGGAGGAGACCGCTACCGAACCGCCGTGGGTTTCCACCTGGGTAAGCGGACCAGCGGAGGGATAATCGCGCAGGCGGTTATTCACGTGGCTGGGATCGTCCGCGGCCAGGGGCGCGGAGATGGGGCCATCGAGGGTGCCGTAGTTGCGGTCTGTGAGCGTCGGGGTATCGGTGACGATATCGGCGTCGCGATCGACGAGCTGTCGGGTGGTGGGGGTGGAGTGGGCGTCGAGAAGCGCCAGGGCTTCCCCACCGCCGGCCACGCGCACTGGATCTGTAGGCCCTAAGGACATGCCGGCGTGGTTGAGCAGGATGACATCGACCTCGCCGAAGCGATGGACCTCGCCGCCAAACTTGCTGGCTAGGGCCTCGTCCTCCCCGGTGAAGAGATCGTGGCGCACCATGACCGCGCCGATGCCCAGGCGTTGCAGGGAGCGCACGCCGGTGGCCGGATCTTCCTTGAGCGCGGCCATCACACCGTCGAGCCCGCGGATGGCCTCTGGGGGCACGAGTGGAATGGCATCGCGCACGGCCCAAGGGACATCGAGCAGCGGCTGGGCTGGCTCGTCGCGCGTCCATCCCCAGGTCTGCCGGGCAAAGGATGCCTCCGGGTAGATGAGGGTGCGAGTATCGGTGGCGTGGGTATTGATAAAGTCCGTGGCCTCGTGCCAATAGGAAGGCACCTCTTTATAGGCCCCCAGTGGCAGCAAGCGCTGCGACCATGCCGGGGAGATGACCGCGATGCACAGCAGTAGCGTGAGCGCGCCTAGTGTCTGCTTTTTGGTAGGCTGCAAGCTTTGCGGTAGTGGCAGATGCATGCAGGCGCGCGCGAGGCCCAATAGCAGCGGGATGCGCACCAGCGGATCGAATTTATGCAGGTTGCGCAGCGCGGCCAGCGGTCCATCGAGCGCATCGAGGTACCACGCCACCTGGCAGCCCAGCACCGCGATGCCCACCACCAGCATGACGGACCACACGCGCGGCAGCTTGCTAAGACCGTAGATACCCACGGCCGCGATGCCCATGGTGACCAGCACAAAGAAGGACTCGGTGGCTAGCTCATAGCCGGCCACGCGTTCGGTATCAACAAACGGCGTCCAGCTCGTGGTGCCGCGCAGGATCTCTGGCAGGTTGAGCCAGCGCGTGGTCACGCGGGCGGATTCGATGAATTCCGTAAACGGCGGGGCATAACGCCCAAGCACGACGAGCGGGCCGATCCACCAGGCCGATACCGCCAGGCACCCTAAGAGCCAGGCCGCGCCGGGTCTGAAGGCGCGGCGGTAGAGCAGGATTACAGCGGCCGGGATACACGCCGCGATGGTCGCGGTGGCATTGACCGCACCCATCAGCGCTACGGGGATGGTGGCCGCGGCGGCATCGCGCCAGGTGAGCTTGGCATTGAGGAAGGGCAGGATAACCCAGGGAGCGAGCATGACCGGCCAAGTCTCAGAAGAAATGGCGGTCAGGGTGGAAAGAGTGCGCGGCGAGAGCGCGTAGAGCATCGCTGCAACCCAGACCCACCAGCCACGCAGGCCCACCTTGCGGCCGAGCTTATGGAAGCCGATGAAGCCGACGCTTAAGACCAGTAGCCACCATAGGCGCTGGGCCACCCAATCGGGCAGGGGCTGGGTTAAAACGAAGAAAGGTCCCTGGGGAAAGAGATAGCCATAGGCCTGATTCTGCAGCTGCCCCAGGGTAAAGGTATCCGTATAGGCGCTTAGCGCCCCGCGGAGAAAATGCAGCGGATCGGCCGCCAGATCATGCTTGGTATCGGCCGCAGTCAGCCCCCACGGCTGCACGAGGAGGATGAGCGCTAGGGCAAGAATCCCCAGCGGGTAGGGGCGGGCAAGCCGCCCGCGGAGGGTACGCACACCTAGTTGCGGGATCCGTACTCAGGGCCGCCCAAAACCGCATCGGAAGCAGAAACCGCATTGCCTTCCGGCACAGTATCGGTGCCGGAGAATTGTGCGATGCCGATGATGGTGATGACGCCGAGCGCGATGCCCACAACAGCGCTACCGATGGCAGGGCCAAGGGTGCGCTTGTTCAAAGAATCGGTTTCCAGAGCCATGGCTAAAGATACTAGCAGCTATTTAGAAGTATTCTGCCTCATCATCGTCCGCGTCATCCTCGTTTTCCTGCGGCACGATGAACACTGGGAGGCCGGCATTGCGCACAATCTGGTCGGCGGTGGAGTTGGTCCACCACGCGCGGAAGCCGGTCAGGGCGCGGGTACCGGTGACGATGACGTCTACGTCCAGCTCATGCGCGGCATCAATGATGGCGGAGGAGATGGTGGTAGCGGATTCCACTAGGTGGGCGCGGCCGGCTAGGCCCAGGCTTTCGGCCAGCTCGATGCCCTGGCGGCAAATCTTTAGCGCCTCTTCATAGGCCGGATCCTCTTCGACGCCATCCGGGGAGACGGTGGACTGGTGCATTCCGGTGCGGCTGACGGCGCGGGCGGTTTGCCGGGCTACCGGCTCCCAGGCGGTGAGGATTTCTACCGTGGTGGGCCGCAGCAGCTGGGCCGCGTACTCGAGGGCGCGGCCGGCTCGTTCGGTGCCATCGTAGGCAATTAGCATTGTCTCGCCGTTACTCATGTCACTAGTCTACCCACCGCTTGCGACAGAACGCGAGGAGTATTGCACACTAGAGGGCATGAAAACTCCGCGCATCCTTGCCAGCCTCGCCCTCGTGACGGCCTTGGGTGCCTGCTCTACCTCCCCGCAGGAGGACGCCGAGAGTCAGGACTCCACCACCCCAGCCGCATCGAGCTCACCTGCCGCGACGCAAGAGACGCAAGAAGAGACTTCGCAGGAAGCAGCCCCGCAGCAGGACATCCGCGCCATGGCTGCCTCCGTTTTGATGCCCCCGGTCACCAATTACGACGATGCTAAGGCCAAACTAGATGCCGGCGTGGGCGGAATCTTTATCCCCAGCTGGGCGGATCCAAACCTGCTGCAGGAAGAGAGCCGCGATATTAATGCCCTGCGCCAAGAGGTAGGCCGCGATTTTGAGGTCTCCATCGATTTTGAAGGCGGGCGGGTGCAGCGTTTCTCAGAGATCTTGGGCGAGTATCCCGCACCGCAGCAAATGGCAGCCGAGCGTTCCCCGCAAGAGGTGGAACAGCTCGCCCACGAGATTGGTACCACTCTCAAGGCGCATGGCATCAACGTGGACTTTGCACCGGTGCTCGACGTCGATGGCAACGGCCTAGAGGTGGTGGGCGATCGATCCTTTTCCACCGATCCGGTCCAAGCAGGCGAGTATGGCGCGGCCTTTGCACGCGGGCTGGATTCCGCTGGGGTCAAGGCCGTATTCAAGCACTTCCCGGGACACGGCCGTGCTTCTGGCGATACCCACCTGGCCGAGGCCGTTACCCCGCCGCTTGCAGAGTTGGAGGGCCATGAGTTCATTCCCTTTAAGACCGCCCTTCCCCAAGCGCCGCATGCCGCGCTCATGATGGGCCACCTCGCCGTGCCCGGTTTGGGCGATGGCCAGACTCCTGCCTCTATGCTGCCGGAGGCTTATGGCTTGGCTCGCGAGACCCTGCAGTACGACGGCCCTATTTATACCGATGACATCGGTGGCATGAAGGCGATTGCGGATTCGCTCCCGCTTGCCGACGCCGTCGTGACCTCCCTCAATGCCGGTGCCGATATGCCCCTGTGGTCCACTGAAGGCGATATCAATGCGGTGATCGACGCCGTTGTTGGCGCCGTCGACCAGGGCCGCCTGCCACTCGAACGCCTTGCAGACGCCGCCCGCCATGTCAGCGCTCCCCCGGTCGGCACTGCACCCGAGCCTGCACAGGACTAGGAAAAATGCCACTAAAACCGTTAACCTTTAAGGCGTGAAAAAGGCAGAAGGAAAAAACGGTGCTAAAGGCTGGCTCATCGCGTTCGGCGTATTGGTCGGCCTTGTCCTGATCGCGGGCATTGCTTATGCCTGGGATGTTGCGGCAAATCAGGACAAAATTCCGCGCGCCGTTTCCGTCAACGGCGTGGATATTTCCGCCATGGATCGCACCGCCGCCGTGGAGAAGCTCGAAGACGAGCTTGCGGGCGTAGAAACCGAGCCCGTGAGCGTTACCTCCGGCGACCTGCACACCGATCTCGTTCCCTCTGAGTCGGGCCTCGCCCTGGATAACCAGCGCGCCGTAGACAATATTGAAGAGCCTTCCCTCAATCCTTTCACCCGCCTGTATAGCTTCTTCCGCTCCACCCGGGATATTCCGGTGGAGACCAACGTGGATGAGGCACAGCTACAACCGGCTCTGGACCGCGTGAAGAAGGATCTCTCCACCGATCCAGTCGATGGCATGTTGGAGCTCAACAATGGTGAGCTCAAGGTCACCGACCCCAAGCTCGGCCAAACCGTGGATGCCGGCACCCTGCACAATGCAGTTACGGATAATTGGCTCGATTCCGAGGGTGTAAACGTGGACCCAGAAGAAGTAGAGCCAGCCATCAATGATGCGGCTATCGAGGCCATGCGCACCGGTGACGCCGCTAAGGCGCTGGATAACCCCATTACCTTGAAGGCCAAGAATAATGTCAGCGCTACCCTGAATAAGCCGGAAATCGCCCAGTTCACCAGCATTGAAAAGAAGGACGGCAAGCTTAAGCTCGCCGTGGATACCAACCGCGCGCAAGAGCTGCTGGCCGAGCGCTCCGAGGGCGCCGATGTCCCCGGCGTAAATGCCAAGATTTCCTTCAACGGCAATGACAAGCAGATCACCCCGTCCGAAGATGGCGAGATCATCGACTGGGAGCCGACCATGAAGGATTTTGACAAGCGCGTGACCGGCGATGACCGCGAGTGGGATGCTACTTACAAGCCGGACCCGGCAGAGTTCACCACCGACGATGCTAAGAAGGCGACCTTCAACGACACCGTGGGCGAGTTCACCACCGAGGGCTACTCCGCTGCCTCCGGCAAGAATATCGAGCTGGTGGCCCAACAGGTCAACGGCGCCGTGGTCAACCCGGGCGAGACCTTCTCCCTCAACGGCCACACGGGCCCGCGCGGCACTGCTCAGGGCTACGTGGAATCCGGCATCATTATTGATGGCCACTCCGGCTCCGCCGTGGGCGGCGGCATTTCCCAGTTCGCCACCACCTTGTACAACGCTGCCTACTTTGCAGGCATGGAAGATACTGCCCACACCCCGCACTCGTACTACATTTCCCGCTACCCCGCCGGCCGCGAGGCCACCGTGTACGAGGGCGCCATCGACCTGCAGTTCACTAATACCTTCAATACCCCGGTCCGCATTGAGACCGACTTTGGTGGCGGCAAGATTACCGTGCGCCTAAAGGGCACGAAGACGGTCGACGTTGAGTCTGTGAACAACGGCCGCTGGGCCAAGACGGAGCCGCAGCGCAAGTCGGTGAGCGAGGATTGCTCGCCGTCGTCTGGCGCGCCGGGCTTCACCACCTCGGATACCCGCGTGATCAAGGACCTCTCCGGCAAGGAGATCTCCCGGGAGACCACCACCACGGTCTACGACCCGCAGCCCATCGTTACCTGCGGTTAAGCCATGACCCGGCCGATGCACACCGCGGTGAAGGACCCGGCGGACATCGATCAGCTGGCCCAGCACCCGGTTGCCTTCCGCCGCGTCGCCGGCCTGTTTCGCCCGCACCGCGGCACGCTGTTGCTGGTGGTGGCACTCATCATCGCCACCTCCGGGCTGACGGTGGTGCAGCCTTTCCTGGTGCGCCGCACCGTGGATGAGGCCATTCCTGAACACGACACCGCGCTGCTGCTGTGGCTCGTCGGCGGCATGCTGGCCATCACCGTGGTCTCCCAGGCCATCGGCGTTATCCAGTCCTTTCTGTCGGCGCGGGTGGGGCACACCATCATGCACGAGCTGCGCACGCAGGTCTTTGCCAACCTGCAGCGCCAGTCGCTGCAGTTCTTTACCAATAACCGCGGCGGTGAGATTCAGTCGCGCCTGACCAATGACATCGCGGCGATGCGCGGCATGGTGACGACAACCGCGACATCCGTGGCCAGCAACCTCACCATGACTGTGGCTACGTTGGTGGCGATGGTGGCGCTTTCGCCTACCCTCTCGCTTTTGTCCCTGGTGGTACTGCCGCCTGCAGTGTGGCTGACCCGCCGCGCCGCCGTTCTGCGCCGCAGCCTCATGGAGAAAAACAGCCGCGCGCAGGCGACGCTGCAGCAGACCATTTCGGAGAACCTGTCCGTGTCCGGCATGCGCCTGGCGGCCACGCTGGGTGCGCAGGAGCGCGTCTATGACGGCTTTGAGAAAACCTCCCGCTCCCTCATCCGTTTGGAGCTGGAATCGCAGTTGGCCGGGCGCTGGCGCATGGCGCTGACGCAAATCATCTTCGGCGTGATGCCGGCCCTGATTTACCTGGCGGCCGGCTTGCGCCCGGGCATTACGATTGGCACGCTCATCGCCTTTTCCACCCTGCAGACCCAGATCTTCCGTCCCATTACCGGCCTGCTCAACGTGGGCGCGCAGTGGGTGGCGTCGATGGCGCTGTTTAGCCGCATCTTCGAGTACCTGGACCTGGAGCCCGAACTCACCGAGGCCACCCAGCCCGCCCAGCTTGCCGACGCCTCCCTCACCCTCCAGCACGTCTCCTACCGCTACCCCGGCACCGACACCGACGCGCTTTCCGACGTCTCCCTTTCCATCCCCGCCCACACCACCACCGCGCTAGTGGGGCATACCGGGTCCGGCAAGTCCACGGTGGCCGCACTTTTTGCGCGCCTTGCCGATCCGACCGAAGGCACCGTGCACCTGGGCGGGGTCGACCTGCGCGATATTCCACCTGAGCAGCGCGCGGAGGTCATTGGCGTGGTCTCCCAGGAGACCTACCTGATTCACGGCACGGTGCGGGAGAACCTCCTCTTCGCGCAGCCGAATGCGAGTGAGGAACAGATGTGGGCGGCGCTTAACGCCGCGCGCGTGGACGAGGTCATCGCCGCGCTGCCGGAAGGTCTGGACACAGTGGTGGGCTCGCGCGGCTACCGCTTCTCCGGCGGTGAGCAGCAGCGCCTTTCGCTTGCCCGCACGTTGCTGCGCCAACCACGGGTGCTCATCTTGGATGAGGCCACCTCCGCCCTCGACAACGAGACGGAGCGCGCCATCCAGGAGGCAGTGCTTGGCGCGGATGCTACCCGCTTGGTCATCGCCCACCGCCTGTCCACTATCCGCGATGCCGACCAGATCATCGTCCTCGACGCTGGCCGCGTGGTCGAGCGCGGCACCCACGCCGAGCTGCTTGCGTGCGGCGGTGCCTATGCGGCGCTTCTTCGTGCTGTCGACGAGGCTCAGAGTACGTAGAGAGCTCTTGTCAGGAATCTTAACGCTATTAACTCTTTGGTACGTGGGCTGTTGAAGGCTGAGAATCTAAATGAGTTCAGGGTACCTTGAGCGCTCTTGGTGACGCTTCCTTTTATGGGTCATCAAAGGGGATGTTCTACCTGGTGGTATTGGCAGCATATATGGTTCGTTTCGTCGTCGTTGGAAGGTGCTCTCTGGGAAGCTACTCTCCTGCGTGAAGCTTGCATTCTATGTAACGGGTGTAAAATCGAGCAGGCTTACCCCCTTAAAGGGGCAATGTGTTCAGTTTCACACAAAACTAGATGACGTCTCGAAAGCATTAGTTGAACTGCAGAAGGAGTCTTCACGTTTGGGTGGACCGTGCGGATTCTTGAGAAGTTTAGCCGGTTTTGCGGGGGAGGAGCTTTAGTCGGGGACTTTGCCCAACACGCTGGGGTAGAATCTAGTTATGTAATCCACAGGCTATCGTTAGTTAAGGTTGGGGCCTGCGTAGACGTTTCCACCTGAAAACTACTCCTACTCTCGGCAGGCGAAAGATTCTTAGCAACGAGTCAGGTCATGGTGCGTGAACCGTGGGGAATGGATTGCACACAGCCAATGAGGCGCGGTGCCTCATTTCAGAACTCGTGTAAAGGACCAGTTTCCGTGAACAAGATCTCTCGTACCGCTCGTTCGGTTACTTTCGCTGCCGTCGTTGGCCTCTCTATGGGTATCTCCGCTCCGGGGGCCCTGGCGCAAGACGGTGCTGTCGATGCACAGCCTGCTGCTGAGCAGGGCGCCGTGAACAAGGCAAACATCAATTTCAACCAAAAGGGCTCTATCACCCTCTTCAAGAAGAAGGGTGCTGAGTCTGGTACTGCGGCTACCGGTAAGGAAATGGCAGGCGTTCCGGGTGAGGCTCTGTCTGGCGTGACCTACAAGATCACCAAGCTCGATTACGACCTGCAGAAGGATGATTGGGCGGCGTTCCCGAAGTCGGCTGCTGACGTCAAGGACGACAAGAAGACTGCGGAAACCAAGGAAGAAACCACCGGCACTGATGGCAAGGCAGCTTTCACTGATCTGCCTTTGGGCATCTACTTGGTAGAGGAAACTAACGCTCCGGACGGCATCGTTGCCGGTGCTCCGTTCATCGTGTCGGTGCCGATGGTTAACGAGGCATCGGATGCCTGGAACTACGACGTCATCGCGTACCCGAAGAACGCGGAAACCAAGACCGAGAAGACTGTCAAGGATGCAGATCAGAACATCCAGGACGCGTACACCTACACCATCAACGCGGATGCTCCGACCTGGGGTGCGGGTAAGAGCCTGACCGCCTTCCGCTTCGAGGATCAGCTGGACCAGCGTTTGGACTTCCAGAAGGTCACCGAGGTCAAGGCTGGAGAGACCGCTCTGGGTGCCGGTGACTACGAGGTCAACAATCCGGCTGAGAACGGAAACAAGCTCGTCGTTAAGCTGACCGACCAGGGCCTTGCCAAGGTTAAGTCCGGTGACAAGATGTCTCTGACCTTCGAGGTCAAGCGCAAGGAAGTGGGCGACACCACTGAGCTGAAGAACCAGGCTGACGTCATCTTCAACAACCCGAACACCGGCAACGAGGTCAAGAACAAGACCAATGAGGTCGTGACCTATCACGGCAAGCTGAAGGTTGTGAAGAAGGACGGCAAGGAGGACGGTAAGGTCCTGGAAGGTGCTGAGTTCGAGCTATACCAGTGCACCGCGGCAAATAAGCTGGGCGGTAAGTTGACCGTCAAGGAGCAGGACAAGTGGACCACCGGTGCTGACGGCACCATCACCATCGACGGACTGCACGTCACCGACTTCGCAGATAACGCACAGGTCACCGACATCAAGAAGTTCTGTCTGAAGGAAACCAAGGCTCCAGCGGGCTACGCACTGCCGGAAAACCCTGTTACCGAAATTGAGTTCACCCGCGAGAACATCGCGAAGACTGGTGAGCTCGAGGGTGACGACGCCGTCACCCTTGTTTCTGAAATTGAAAACATCAAGCGCGACACCCCGAACCTGCCGATGACCGGTGGTGCCGGTGTGGGCATCCTGGCTGCTATTGGCGCAGCAATTGTTGCTGCTGGTGCTTGGTTCGCTCGTCGTACCGCGCGCAACTAATAGCCGGGCGTAGTTCCGGTGGCGCAGACTGTCCATGATGGTCTGCGCTGCGGGTCGGGTAATCAAAATATGGTGCTCGACCCAGTGAGGGGACTGGGCTAGGTATAGACTTCAGTCCCCTTCATTCTCTTTCGTTGTAATCCCGGTCGCGCTGCGCTAGCGCGTGGGGCATTGTTTTGGGTGGTGCGGGTCGTTGACTACGGTGGTAGGCCAAAATGCAGGCCGACGGCACAGGCGCCGTGGAGGCCTAGTCCTTCCGGCGGTAATCGTTGTCGTTGGGTTGTTGGTGATGCTGTACCCAGTGGTCTCGACCGCATGGAACAATTGGAACGCCTCAAGAGTGGCGCAGGAATATGCGCGACTGGATAAAGAGACACCGGCGCAGGTGCAGGATTCGGTGTGGGATGCTGCACATGCATACAACGAAGAACATACGTCGGGTCCGATCTTGGATCCGTGGCTGAACCGTATCGGGGTAGACAATCCCGACTATGAGGCTTATTTGAAGCAGTTGGGTGAGACCGAAGCGATGGCCCGCCTCGTGTTCCCAGCAGTAGACGTTGATCTTCCGGTGTTTCATGGCACCGCAGATAAGACACTGCAGCGTGGTTTGGGGCATTTGTATGGTTCTGACCTGCCGGTCGGTGGATCAGGAACCCATTCCGTCATTACGGGGCATACGGGTCTGGCAAATTCGACGATGTTTGATCACCTCGACTCTGCCACCGAGGGAGATGTGTTCTATATCCAGGTTGCTGGCCACAAATTGAAGTACGTCGTAGACGACATTCAAGTTGTGCTGCCGAGCGAGGTAGATGGCCTACGGCCAGTCGCTGATCAGGATTACGTCACACTGATTACGTGCACCCCGTACGGGATCAACACGCATCGCTTGCTGGTGCGTGGCCATCAGGTTCCTATGGAGCCTGGGGAGGAGTCGGTGTTTGAAAACTCCCATGGTCCGGGCTGGCAATGGTGGATGTACGCGCTGTTGGCTGCGGTGATTGTCATTGGGTGTTGGCTGGTGTGGTGGCTGCGTCGCCAGAAGGCGGCTACCGGGGTGCAAGAAGTTATTAATAAGGAAAGTAGCGTGCGGGAGTAAGGCGATGAAGAGGTTGACAAATGCATGGTCGGCCCGAGTGGTTGCCGTCGGAGTAGCGTGTGCGGTTGCGTTCGCAGGGCCGGGCGTCGTTGCTGCAGAAGCGGTGCAGGTTGCCGGGCAGCAGTCCACTGGTGCGGAACGCACTTCGGCTACGGATACAGTGACAATCCGGCTGACACAAGGCAATCCCAACGACGATGGCCAGCCGCCCTCGGGAAAAATCCAAGGTGTCACAATTCATCTGGACCGGCTTGCCGGCTTGGACCCGACCAACGCTGACGACGCAGCCCGCGTACGGAACGCGAATCTCGACGAGGTTCGTGATTGGCGCACCGATGTGCACGTGGATCTGGTCACCAATGCCAATGGCGAGGTGACGTTTGATGGTCTAGCTCATGGCTTCTATGTGGTGACGTCTACAGCGCCGGATGATTCCTACCGAGAGATAAACCCGTTTGTGGTGGCGGTTCCATTCCACACGGTGGTAGATAACCCGAAACCAGTACCAGGAGTAATCGTGGCTAAGACCCACAAACCGGGTGAAACGCCGACGCCACCCACGTCGTCATCTGCTCCGAGCGCTCCGCCGTCACGCCCGGATACCCCGCAAACACCTCCGAACTATCCACCGACTAAACCAGGGAAGCCACCTCACCAACCCGAGACAACGCCGCCGGGTACTCCAAGTGCCGGTAAGACCTCAACCCCAGTAACGTCGTCGGGCAATGGTGGCTCATTGGCGATGACCGGTGCACAGGTAATCGGTGTAGTAGCCGCAGCGTTGGCATTGATTGCCACTGGTTTCGTGATGATTGCCTTTAGCCGTAGGAAGAATTCAGAAAGCGAGGGACGCTAATGTCCTGGACAGATTCTCATCCGGTCGAGCCGGTTGTGTACCGCTGGCGTGCTCTTGCGGCGTTCATTGCTGCACTGGCTCTCGTTGTTGGTGTTGCTGCACCGGCTGCTCTGCCCGGAATCGTTGGTGCCGTAGCCGAAGCACAAACCACAACCCTGCGCACCAAGCTCGATTCCGCAGACCAACTGAGCCTGACTGTTGGCGACTCCGCAACATTTGAAGGCCACTTTGTTGACGCCGGAACCGTGGAGGAGTTGGAATTCACTGTTGAGACTGCAGGACTGGAGTTCGACGGCTCGGCCTACACACTGACTATCGACGGCGAAGTGATCCCCGTCCGCGAAGGAGACAACCTCGTTGTAAAATCAACCAGTTCTTCAGTGACTTTCCGAATCGCTGGCCTTTCTACTGACGTGCCAGCAGGGGCAGCTTTCTCACTGAAGATCCCAGCGGTCGCAGAGGAATCCGAACTGAGCGGGATGTCCGTCGACGTGCGTGGAGTAGCCGAGGAGACTACCAGCACGTCATCACCTGAATCCAGCGAAGCCTTAGAAGCCCCTTCGGAGGTGACTGAGCCGCTTGATATTGCTGACGTTGACGCGGCCCCAGCCCGTCTGATGGCGGCGCCGAACATTACCCCGTACGCTGCAGGCGACCGCACCATCACGATGGTAAACGATGGATACGTGCTCAAGGGAAGCCGCTATATCCCGAACTTTAAGATTCCGGCCGGTGAGCTTTTTGGCGGCCAGCTGTCCATTCCGCAAGGCACGGTGGTTACCCTCAAATCCAGCGTTAACAGTTATTTATCGACTAACCCTGATGACCTGACGATCTATTACACCGGTGCCAACGGAGGTTGGTATGAGGCGAAGGTGACCTACAAAAGGATTAGCGCCAAGGAATACCAAGTCATCCTGCCGCAGATTACTATTGGTGGCACCGCACAGATTCAGTTTAAGGGTGTTCACCGCGGGCCAGCCGATACAGTGTTTACAGCTTCCTTCACCGTTCCTGCGAAAGAGGAGTGCCAAGATCCGGTTACAAGCAGACAGCCAAAGCGCGATCTCACCCCAGCTGAATTTGCCGACGGTAGCCCTGTCTACGTTGTAACCAGTGAACCTAAGGATCTTCGCCGAGACACTTCCATTCTGAGCCGTCAAGTCAACCAAGGCCGAGACTTTCGCCAGGTGGGAGAGTCCACTCCCTGGGTATACAATGCTCTAGCCTTTGATTCGAGTGATAACTGGCTTTATGCGGTAAGCCAGATTCGCGGTCAAAATGGTGATCCCTGCTACCCTGCAGGAAATCTCCTGCAGATCAATCCGGCAACCGGTGAAGTATATAATCTTGGGCCTATTTTAAAGGCCGGAAGTACCGGTACCCCGTTTGAAACGAGCGGCGACCGGGATCTCCTCAACGCTGGCGTGTACACCAGCGAGGGATTCTTTGTGGGCAACACGTCCACTTCTGGTAGCCGTCACCTTTATAAGGTCGACGTCGACAAAGTCACGGCTCAACGCGTGCTAGGAAGCCAGAAGTCCTACTCGGAGGACTGGGCGGTGCTCCCGCAAGCCCAGAAGTATATGTGGGGTTTCCAGAGTAAGGCTCAGGCAGGCGACAAGCTTATCCTTGAACGCATTGACACACAGACCGGCGACATCAGGACCTGGGATCTCACCGGCATCAAGACCTTGGATGGGCGCACGATCTCGAACCCCTCTGCTTCTTGGGGCAAGGCGTGGACCTACTCCAATGGAAACCTGGGTTTTGGCTCGGGTAGTGCGAATGCGAATCAGCTGGGCTTTGAGCTAAAGATCACCAACCCAGATGATGATAGCCCGAAGTTCGAGCTGGTCAACATAATGAACAACCTGCCTGCTTCATTTAACACGGACGCGGCCTCCGACCTAGTTCCGCCGCCGCCAGCGCTGCAATCAAACATTGCGGTGAAGAAGCAACGCTCCGAGACCAAGGTGGTGGACGGTGAGGTGCGGACTTTTTGGACTATCTCCGTGGAAAACACTACGGACAATGCCAGCTCGGGTGGTACGTTCTGGGAATACCTACCAACGGATACTCACTATGGTGTGAACGCTACCGACCCCACGGCAAAGTTTGAGGGCTTTGGTCCGGGATCTACCGTGGTCAACGGCCGTGGTCCGGGGCCCAATGAGATCAAACCTGAGAGCGGCATTTACGCCGGGATGGACGTGCCGTCAGCCACAAGTGGTGAGGTGGGGTACATGAAGGGTTACGTGGGTACCCTTCCCGGACACGCGAAGGTAGAGTATGTCGTCTCTGCGCCGGTGCGAAAAGATGAGAACGGCAACCTCAAGACGGTGTGTAGTCCCAACAAGGTGGCCTTCCAGGCCACGGACGGGGAGTCGAGCCCGGCTGAAGATGACAACGTTGCTACTGAAGCCTGCTTGAATAAGGTTGCTGTCGACAACACACCGCAACCTGTTCTTGGTGCAGTGAATGAATACACTGCGAAGTACAACGTCGTAGTTGAGGCACCGGACGCACCTGGCTTCGACACCAACGACGTGATCTACGGCAAGCTCACGGACACCCCGAAGTTCGTTGGTGCTGCCACGGTGACTGGAGCCACTGTGGTCTTCAAGGATGAGTTCAACAGGACCAGCCAGCCGCAGTCGTACCTGGGCGCCGGTCCGTACGAACTCAACAAGAATGACACTCCGAAGATCATTAAACCTAAATCCAAGGGTGTTGGCGGAAGTACAGGGCAGCATGTCTACGAGGTGACGGTGCGTTTCAAGCTGGATCGTTCAAAGCTGGACAGCACCTCTGTACCCGCCGGGTACCCGAGCCAACCTGCAGGAAACACCCGCTGCTACACCAAGGATGGCCTGCACGAGCCCAACTTTGGACTCATGAACGAGGCAGAAATAGGCGGCTGGAAGGATACTGACTGTATCCCGCTGGAGACCAAGGAAACTATGGACGTCCTGCTCGAAAAGGCGAGCTATAATCCGGACAACCCGGACGAGATCCAAACCGACGGGTTGCTTGGCGGCGCGCAGTTCACCGTCCACCGCGGTGATGCTAACGGCAACCTGAAGCTAAACGCGGATGGCAGCGTCAACGTTGATGCTAACCCCGTGGTGAAGCAGTCCACGACCACCACCACAGGCCGCGTCAAGCTCGAAGGCTTGGATGCCCCTGGCGTTTATTACCTCATCGAGACGAAGGCGCCGAACGGCTATAACCTGCTGCCCGCGCCGATCAAGTTCTCGACGGAGTGGGATCAGAATGGCAATGCAGTCATCAAGGTGCTCTCCGGAGGGACCGCGATCACCAGTAATAGGTGCGCTGAGTCTGACACCGCTGCTAATTGCGTGAAGAAGATCGGCGTCCTTCAGGTCGCTGACATCACCAAGGGTGCACTGCCCAAGACCGGTGGTGAGGGCGTAGGCCTGTGGGCTCTCGCTGGCGCCGCAATTGTCGCGGCAGGGTGCCTCGCTTTGCGACGCCGCTGGGTATAGAACCACCGCTTGCGGCTACTTTTAGAAAAGGCCCGCTCTTCCAGGGAAGGGCGGGCCTTATTGCATGTTCATTGGCGGTTAGGAGTCTTGCGGGTCGTCGTCAAGCGCGGTGTCCTTGGCGTTGCTGACATATTTGCGCCACCAGTAGATGAGCAGAAGCACGATGATGGCAGTGGCAGCCAGGATGGCCCACATCCACCACTGCCAGTGAATACCAGAGCTGTTGAATGCGGCCTCGTCTTCCGGATCCATTGGCACTCGGTGGCCGGTGACGAGCAAGCGGTGGGTATTTACACCGTAGGGGGTGCAGGTAATGAGCGTAACGAGGTCCTGGCCTGGCTCACGGTGGAGCAAGCTGGTGTCCGCAGGCTCGACGACCCGAATATCGTGTACCTCGTATTTGAGCTTCTCGCCGCCGGCGGCGATGTAGAAAGCATCGCCCTTCTTGACCTTGGTGAGGTTGTCCCACAGCGTGGCATTTTGTAGGCCTGTGTGGGCGGAAAGTGCTGCGTGCCGACCCTCGCCATCACCTACGCCGCCGACAGGTAGGTCCGTGCCGTAGAGGTGGCCAGCGCCGCGGGAGAGTGCTTTTTCTGAGGTGCCGTGATAAATGGGCAGATCGGAATCGATAGAGGGGATGACGATACGACCCATGGCATCGGTCTCAGACAATACCGACAGGTACTGGCGGTAGCGCTGGTACTCGGGGGAGTCTTCGTTATCGGTGGTGGTCCACGCGTCGCCAATGCTGATTTGGCCCAACCCGGCGTTGTAGGCTTGTGCTTCCTCCCACGCGGTGTGCAGAACCTCAGGCGGGGCTTGTTTTTCGAGCTTTGCGTACTCTTCCGCGGCGCGGGACTGGTTGTAGTTATTCCATTGCGTGGCTACGACGGGGTAGAGCAGGACGCCAAGGCCGACGAGAATCAGGATCAACGCGATGATGGCGTTGTGGTTGGTGCCTTTTTTCTTGGCTGCGTCGGTGTTTTCCGCTGGTTCCTGCTTGCCCATTGTGTCCTTCCTGTGTGGGGTCTGTTGCGGTGCGTCCTGGTATTGGCGTGGGGGTAGTTTTTGAATCTCAGGCTAGGGAAGATGTAGCTCTGAGAGAAAACGTGTCTGTCTAGTCGCCGATAACAAAGCACAGGGCTTCATACCGATTCAGAGTTGCCTCGTCGATGACCAAGATTTGATCAACCGCGCGCTGTTCGTGGAGCTCATCGATTGTGCGGGGCGCAAGATCTTGAAGTACATGCTCACGCTCAGCGCGAAGATCCGCTGTGGTTTTAGGCGTGAAGATAGGGGCTGTCATGGTCCATCCTGTAGGTATGAAATTAGTCCATGAAATGGGAAAACAAGTGGAGCCGACGACGGGAATCGAACCCGCGCTAGCAGCTTGGGAAGCTGCAGTTCTACCATTAAACTACGTCGGCACAGCGCACTTGTGCGCTCCGGCCTACTATACACCTTGGTCTTAGACATGAGTAGAATTGGGGCCGTGCTTCTTTCAGATCGTGATATCCGTTCCGCCATCGACGCCGAAGAACTGGGCATCGAGCCCTTCGACAGTGAGCTTATCCAGCCCTCGTCCGTAGACGTGCGCTTGGATAAGTACTTCCGGGTCTTCAATAACTCGCGGTACACGCATATTGACCCCAAAGAGGAAATGCCGGATCTCACCACCTTGGTGGAAGTAGAAGAAGATCAGTCCTTCATCCTGCACCCAGGCGAGTTCGTGCTGGGTGCCACGCTGGAAAAATTCACCCTGCCGGCAGACTTGGCCGGCCGCTTGGAAGGCAAGTCTTCCCTCGGCCGTTTAGGATTGTTGACCCACTCCACCGCGGGCTTTATTGATCCAGGTTTTTCCGGTCACATCACGCTCGAGCTTTCTAATACCGCCAACCTGCCCATCGCCCTGTGGCCGGGCATGAAGGTGGGGCAGCTGGCTATCTTCAAGATGACTTCACCAGCGGAAAGCCCATATGGCACCGGCTCGCTGGGCTCGAAGTACCAGGGTCAGCGCGGACCGACGCCATCGAAGTCTTACCTGAATTTTCGATAGGCTTAAACCGGCATTCACATAGAGCCTCTAATATGGGGCTTTATGCGTATGACTGTAATCGGCACCGGATACTTGGGTGCAACCCATGCTGCCTGCATGGCCGAGCTTGGCCATGAAGTACTAGGCGTGGACGTAGATGACAATAAAATTTCCGCTCTTAAATCGGGCAAGGTTCCGTTCTATGAACCGGGCCTACCGGAGGTTCTCGAGCGCAATATCGAGGCCGGCCGTCTTGACTTCAGCACGGACTATGAAGAAGCAGCCGCGTTCGGCAACCTGCACTTTTTGGGCGTAGGTACCCCGCAGCGCCGCGGTTCCTACGCAGCGGATATGACCTACGTGAAGGCCGTCATCACGGATCTGGTGCCCAAGCTCAAGGGCGATCACATCATCTTTGGTAAGTCCACCGTTCCGGTGGGAACGGCTGCAGAGCTCCAAGAGCTAGCCAATGAGCTTGCCCCAGAAGGCACCACCGTGGAAATCGCATGGAACCCGGAGTTCCTGCGTGAGGGGTATGCCGTCAAGGACACCATCACCCCAGACCGCATCGTTCTCGGTGTGCGCGAGGGCGAAAGCCGTGCCGAAGAGGTAGCGCGCGAGGTTTATGCTCAGCCGCTATCGCAGGACACCCCATTCATCGTGACGGATTGGCAGACCGCCGAGCTGGTCAAGGTCTCCGCTAATGCGTTCCTGGCCACCAAGATTTCCTTTATCAACGCCGTTTCTGAGATCTGCGAGATTGCAGGCGCGGACGTTACCGCTCTTGCCGACGCCATTGGGCTCGACGAGCGCATCGGCCGCAAGTTCCTTGGCGCCGGCCTCGGCTTTGGTGGCGGCTGCCTGCCCAAGGATATTCGCGCCTTCATGGCCCGTGCTGGCGAGCTTGGCGCCGACCAGGCGCTGACCTTCCTGCGTGAGGTGGATGCTATCAATATGCGCCGCCGTGACCGCGTGGTGGACCTTGCCAAGGAAGCCTTCAATGGCTCCCTGCTTGGCCACCGCGTGACCGTATTGGGCTGTGCGTTTAAGCCGAATTCCGATGACGTGCGCGATTCGCCCGCCCTTGCCGTAGCCGGTTCCCTGTCGCTGGCTGGCGCGGCAGTAACCGTCTATGACCCAGAAGGCATGGACAACGCCAAGAAGGTATTCCCAACCTTGGATTACGCCGCGGACACTGACGATGCCCTGCGCGAGGCTGAACTGGTGATTTTGGCTACCGAGTGGAAGCAGTTCAAAGAATTGGATCCGCAGCAGGCGGGCCAGCTTGTGGACAATAAGCACATTATCGATGGCCGCAATGTGCTGCCTGTCGCAGACTGGCAGCAGGCGGGCTGGAAGGTCGAGGCCTTGGGGCGCACCCTCTAGGTCCTCTACTTCTGAGATACAAAGGCTGAGCAGCGTGATTATTGCGCTGCTCAGCCTTCTGCATAAGGGCCCTAAGATTGTGCGCGCTGTGGCACTGTGAAAGCTGCAATGGCTGTAGTGATGGGAACCGCGAGGGTCAATGCCATCGCACCTACTCCGGAACGCAGCAGCTCCGTTGCGACGAGATCGCTGCTTAAAATCTGGCCTGCGGGGCGCTCCGCTGCGGTGATCAACATGAGCAGTGGCAAGGTCGCACCGGTATAGGTCAGAATTAGCGTATAAACCATTGAGGCAATATGGTCGCGGCCCACCTTCATTGCGGAGAGGAAAAGCTGTGAAGGGCGAGCATCAGGGTCCGCTCCGTGGAGTTCGGTAATGGTGGATGCTTGGGCCACGGCGGCGTCGGCAAGGCTGCCCAAGGCACCGACCACAAAACCGCATAAGAGCACGCCCACGATGGACACGTTGGGCATATAAAGAAGTAGCTTCAGGTTGTCCTCGGAACTATAGCCTTGTAGCTGTGAACTATCGATAGCGGCCCACGCTAACGCTGCTGCAAGAATGAGAGCGATAAGGGAGCCGCCCACCGCCGATGCCGATTTCCAATTCAGGCCGTGGACAAGAGGAACGGCGAACAGGATGATGGCGGAACAGGCGACAAGGGCGGACCAGAGGGGGCTATGGGCGTCGATAAGAGCGGGGACGAGGAACGCAAAGATCACGCCGAGGCTGAGCGCCAAACCGATAAGGGCGCGCACGCCATGCCAGGCCGCAAAAGCGATAATGACGACGGCCACGATAACTGCCCACAGAGCTAGGTTTCCGGTGCGCTGATAATCAGCGAAAGCATAGGACACAGCACCGGAAGGGTCATTAGCCTTGGAAAGAACAATGTTGTCGCCCGGTTTAAGCTGCGGATCGCCGGCATTGCCGTAGGTGACCAATTGGGTCATGCGTCCTTCGTCCTCGCCGGAGGTGATGTTGACTAGGGCACGGTCGCACTGCACTTCCTCAGTCCCAGGAATAAGTGGCGGCGTATCGAAGGCCTGCCCAGTAAGTTCCGATTGGCAAGCCGAGTGGTCTGTCGTATCGACCGTGCCCTCCACCTGTGGGTGGTTGAGGGCATAGGTTTGCTGAAACTCAGTGGAGGTGTGCTCGGAAGCTGGACTCTGAGGCCACAGCAATGCCATGCCCGCAATGGTGGCAATAAGCGCTGTGACGAGCACACCGAGCAAAGTTAATCGCCATGGATGCTGAGTTATCGAAGCAGAGAGCCGACGCCATGAACTAGGGGTCGGCTGAGATTTAGGTCCCGCAGAATGTCTTCCCATGCACCATATTGTTATGGATTATCACTATCGTTAGCAACTGGTGGGAAACTACTGCTTGTAGCTCACTAGGAAGTTACCTAGGCGCTCAATGGCGTTTTCGATTTGGGATGCCCACGGCAGCGTCACCACGCGGAAGTGATCCGGGTTCGGCCAGTTGAAGCCAGTTCCCTGCACCATGAGGATCTTTTCCGCCTTCAAAATATCCAGCATGAGTTTGGCATCATCATGGATTTCATACACATTCGGATCCAAGCGCGGGAAGAGGTAGAGCGAGCCCATAGGCTTTACCGCGGAAACGCCGGGAATCTCATTGAGCTTTTCATAGGCAATATTGCGCTGGCGCAAAAGGCGCCCGCCGGTACCGGTGAGCTCGTAGATGGACTGCCGGCCACCTAGCGCCACCTGGATAGCGTGCTGCGCTGGCACATTCGGGCACAGCCGCGTTCCGGCCAGAAGCTCCAATCCCTCGATGAAGCCACGGGCGTGGTGCTTAGGACCGGTGAGCACCATCCAACCAGCGCGGTAGCCACACACGCGGTAGGCCTTGGACAAGCCATTAAATGTGATGGTGAGCAGGTCCGGGGCGAGCGAAGCGATGGAGATGTGCTTCGCGCCGTCGTAAAGAATGCGGTCATAGATCTCATCGGCCAAGATGAGCAGGTTATGCTCGCGGGCGATGTTCACAATCTTCTGCAAAACTTCGCGCGAGTAGACAGCACCCGTTGGGTTATTCGGGTTGATGACCACAATGGCCTTGGTTTTATCCGTAATCTTGGACTCGATGTCCTCGATAGATGGATTCCAGTCATCCTCCTCATCGCACAGGTAGTGCACTGGGGTGCCGCCTGCCAAGGAAGTAGCTGCGGTCCACAGCGGATAATCCGGTGCCGGGATGAGAACCTCATCGCCATTATTAAGCAGCGCCTGGGTGGTCATGCTGATGAGTTCGGAGACGCCATTGCCCAAGAAGACATCGTTGATATCGAAGGGTGGAAAATCCTCCAGCTCGTAGCGGGTAACGATGGAGCGACGGGCAGGAATGATTCCCTTGGAGGTGGAATAGCCCTGGGAAGTAGGCAGGGCGGCGATCATATCGCGCATGATGACATCGGGTGCCTCGAAGCCGAAGACGGCAGGGTTGCCGGTGTTGAGTTTCAAGATGGTGTGGCCATCGAGCTCCATGCGTTCCGCTTCCGCAGAGACCTCGCCGCGGATGTCATACGCGACGCCCTTGAGTTTGTCGGATTGGTCAAAGATGCGGTGTTTGGGAGAAGTCATGGGAATATTGTGCCACGATTCACAGCGACACAAAATGCTTCAACACCGGCGATGACTATTTTTTATTCCACTCGCTGAACTTCCGCTTGGCCAGATCCATGGCTTGGCCGGTAATTTCGCCAGCTTGCATACGGCGCTCGGCCCACATCTTTTCTTCGATCATTTTTTGCTGCGCGCGCTCATGCGCCGTGAGAGCGCGAATCTCACGCAGCTGCTGCCGCTCAATCTGGCGTGCGGATGGTGCATGCCACGAGGAGGGGCCTACCTTGGCGATGTAGAGCATGATCCACAAAATTGGAATGAGGGCGGCTGCCGTGACGCCACCTAACAGTAGCCATGGGTTGCTCATGGTAGCGCTCAAGAAGATCAGCGTGGGGCTTGCTACTGCAAGCACCACAGAGCCGGAAAGGGCAGTCGCAAACTTCGGTTTCTTGCCTGCATTATGCGCACGGGTGACGTCTCCCCGGGAATAAATCTTGACCTCGTGGGAACCACGCGCCGGAATGTCTTGGAAGACGGGCACGAGGTCTTGGTGGGTGCTGGCGCGCATGACGTCGTCCGAGCGGTCCTCGAACTCCTCCATGGTTAACCGGCCTTCACCCACGGCGCGGGCGAGGTCATTGATGGCATCGTTGCGCTCGGAATCGGACAGGCGCAAAGTCCGATTGATGGGGGAAGAACCAAAGTTATTACTCACGTTTTCCAGTTTAGGAAAATTCTTCCCTTCCAGGGACGTGCTCTCAGCGAACGCAGCCTATAGGTCCTTGGATTCAGCGTCAGGGGTCTTCTCGTCCTTCTTTTCTTGCTGGTTTCCGCCCACCAGGCTGGCCAAGAAGGGGAAGATGGCGACGGTAAGCGCTCCACCGGAGACGAAGATCGAGGCATTCTCGGCCTCCATGATCCCGGAATTGACCGCCAGGGACGTTACCGCCACGATGATTGGCAGACCGGTGGCGGAATACAAACTTACTTGGAGGCGCTCGCGGAAGGTTTCAATATCAGATCCGGTATGCCCAACATTTTCGCGCAAGAAGACGGGCAGGCCACGGGTCACCAAGATGAGAGCTGGAATGCCCAGTACCTTCCACGGATTATGAGCGATGGTATCCCAGCTAATGCTCATGCCAGAGACCACAAAGAAGACTGGAATAAGCATCGAATAAAACACCACATCGAGCCGGTGCTCTAGGCGGCGGTGGAATTCATCCGGGATAATGCGGTTCAAGATGATGCCGGCAGCAAAGGCACCGAGCACAATATCGAGTTCAAAGACTGCGGTAACGGCCATAAGAATGGCCAGAATAAGGATGATTAGACGCAGAATCGTTTGGTTGGTTGAGCCCGCACCAGAGATAAAAGCGGTCTTCACCCAAGGGATGGCCGAGGCGATGGCCGCTGGCATGACGGCGACGGCAACGGCGATGATGATGAAGAACAACAAAATGATCATCGTCGTCAGCGTGGAACGAGTACCCAGCAGTAGCGCCATTGCGGTAATGGGGGCGACCTCACCAATGGCACCGTGAATCATCACGGAGTTGCCCACCTTGGTACCCAGAATGCGGTCCTGTTTCAGCATCGGCGTGAGCGTGCCCAGCGCCGTTGATGTCAGCGCCAAGGCGACGACGATGGCACCTGGCACGTTATCCACCAAGAAGTAGGCGCCCACGCCACAGGCGAGGGCACAGATAATCCAGGTAGATAGTGCCGTTCCGGCTTCTTTGGTTTTGAGGGTAGAGATTTGAATCTCAAAGCCGGCGAGGAGGAACAGCGCGCCCACGCCGAGTTCCTTGAGCATTTCGATTCCTTCGTCCTCGGCCGCGAGGTCGAGGACGGAAGGGCCAATAATCATGCCGAAAATCAGCAGCAGAGCTACCGAGGGCAAGCGGTAGCCCAGCATATAAGAGACCAGCGGCGCGAGTAGCGCCGCGGCCATAATCCAAGCGAAAGAGACGAGGGAATTTGTATTTTCGGTTGCGCCTGCCGCCAGCAGCAGGGCATCGGTGGGGAGTCCCGCATTAAAATGCATGGACTACAGCGTACGCACCAATGCCCCCGCGCGCCTACTCAGATTCAGGTGGCTTTGGCACGCTTTCCGACGCCGGCGGTGCCGGAGCCGCCGGAGGTGCTGGCGGGGTCGGTGCGGCTGGCGGCTCAGCCTTTGGCGGCGTGGGCGCAGCAGGAGCCTGTGGAGGTTTCGGGGCTGCCGGCGGCGTTGGTGCTGCCGGAGCTGCTGGCGCTGCAGGCGGCGTCGGTGCGGCTGGTGCCTTGGGTGCAGGTGCTGCTGGGGCACTTGGCGGGGTGGGTGCGCTCGGTGCAGCGGGAGCAGCTGGTGCTGCCGGTGCTTGGGGAGCTTGCGGTGCAGCTGGTGCGGCCGGTGCCGCGGGCGTTGTGGGTGCGCTAGGCGGTGTTGGAGCTGCTGGTGCCTTGGGTGCAGGTGCTGTCGGGGCACTTGGCGGGGTAGGAGCGCTCGGCGCAGCGGGAGCAGCTGGTGCCGCTGGTGGCTGGGGAGCTTGTGGCGCAGTTGGTGCCGCCGGGGCCGCGGGCGTTGTGGGTGCGCTTGGCAGTGTTGGAGCGGCTGGTGCCTGTGGCGTAGGTGCTGCTGGAGCACTTGGAGGGGTGGGTGCACTCGGTGCTGCAGGAGTCTGCGGTGCAGCCGGCGCTGCGGGTGCGGCAGGTGCTGCAGGAGCGGCGGGGGCTGGCGCTGGTGCCGATGCATCTGGGGTGTGGGTGGTATTTGGGGTGGCGGAAGTAGGGGCGTCGGCAAGCGGGGCGTCAGTGGCGCCCGCGGACTTCTGGTGGCGGACGGGGGTAGCAAGGAACGCCTTGGGATGGGGCTCAGGGAGGGTGCCGGACTCGTCGAGGGAGATGGAATTGCGCAGCATAACCGCCACGTCATTGACCTTGGGGGTGGGGGCGGAATCCTGCGCCAAGGACTTCACGCCGCCGGTCATCATGACATTGCAGAAGGGGCAACCGGTGGCGATTTCTTCCGCGCCGGTCTCCAAAGCCTGCTCGGTGCGGAAGTCATTGATGCGGGTGCCGAGCTTTTCCTCCATGAACATGCGGGCGCCGCCGGCGCCACAGCAGAAGGCTTCATCGCGGTTCTTGTCCATCTCGCGCAGCTCCACGCCGGTGGCCTCGAGCAGCTCGCGCGGAGGATCGAATACCTTATTGTGGCGGCCGAGGAAGCACGGATCGTGGTAGGTAATGGGCTTGCGATTCTCCGGTGTGCGCGGAACCGGCTTGAGCAAGCCCTCGCGGACCAGGCGGTTAAGCAGCTGGGTGTGGTGGAAGACGTCGAAATGCCCGTCAAAGTCTGGGTACTCGTTGCGGATGGTGTTAAAGCAGTGTGGGCAGGTGGTGATGATCTTGCGCTGGCCCTCTGGCACACCGTCGAAGGCGTTGTTGAGGGTTTCTACGTTTTGCTGCGCCATCATCTGGAAGAGGAACTCGTTGCCGGCGCGGCGGGCAGGGTCACCCGTACAGGTCTCACCCGTGGAGAGCACGCCAAACTTCACGCCTGCGGTATGCAGCAGGTCTACAACGGCGCGGGTGGTGCGGCGGCCATCGTCATCATAAGCGCCAGCGCAGCCCACCCAGAGCAGGTATTCCATATCGGAGAAATCGGCCTCGTCTTCACCAATGATGGGGACGTCGATGCCATCGGCGCGGGCCTCATCGATCCAGGCGCGGCGCTCAGAATTATTCCGGCCCCATGGATTGCCCTTGTTTTCCATATTCTTAAACAGGCCGGTGAGCTCGGAAGGGAAGTCCGATTCCGCAAGTACCTTGAAACGGCGCAGGTCCGCAATGTGGTCGATGTGCTCAATATCGGTTGGGCACTGATCCACGCACGCACCGCAGTTAGTACAAGACCACAGCACGTCATCATCGATAACGCCGGCCATGGACAGTACATCCACGCCCTCGTGAGGGTTGTAGTTATCCAGTGCGCCCTGGCGCAGGTCCATCATGACCTTTTTGGGGCTCAGCGGCTTTTCGGTATTCCACGCCGGGCATAGTTCTTGGCAGCGGCCACACTCAGTACAGGAGGTGGAATCCAGCAACATCTTCCAACTACCCGGGGTGATGTCTTCTTCCAAGTCTGGAGTGGGCAGTTCTTGCAATGCCTTTTCACCGGTGGCGTTGCGCTGGAAGAAAATATTGAAAAAGCTGGTGAAGCGGTGCCACATCACGCCCCACTGGAAATTGCGGGAAATGAAGACGATAAACAGCATGCCGGATAGCAGCTTGAACAGGGCGAAAAAGCTCACCAACGCCGGGGATTCGGGGAAGAGCTTGGCCAAGTGGATGCTCAAGAAATCCGCCCAGGCGGAGCCGCCGCCGTAGGTGGCGATCTTGGTGGATTTCACCAGGATCATGCCGAGTCCCTCAGAAAAGACAATGAACTCTACCCAGCGCGCCGAGGCGGTCTGGGAGTTGAAGAAGCGGCTGCCCCGCTCGGTATCGCCAAGCTTGAGGCGCACGCCGATGAAGCCTATGCCTAGGACCGTCGCGATGCCCAAGATTTCCTCAACGAAGTGGTAGACCGGCCAGTGGCTGAGCCACGGCCAGCCCTTATTCGGTGCGAAGGTTTGGATATAGGCCTCAAACCACACCAGGATGCCGAAAAGGAATCCCACCATCACCAACCAGTGGGCGGCATTAATCAGAGGTTTGCCCTTGAAGTGGGAATGGCCAAAGACCTCTGCAATAACGCGCCATAAACGCTTGCCTATATTATCGGTGCGCTTGAGCTGGCTAGGTCCGCCGGAGCGGATGAACTTAAAGAGGGCCCATACGCGGGTGAAAAAGTACAGCCACACCGGAATCGATGCGGCTATAGCTATCCAACCGAACACGGTGGTCATGCGTGCTCCTTTAATACTGATGCTCCACGTTGTTATCTACCTTAAAGCCTAGGGGTGGAAATCAGAGAGTCTGCATTCAGTGCGGTATCACGGCGGGGTGGGCTGTACACTGTCAAGATGAGAAACTCGGCCGCCATATTCTGCTAAACGTGCTGTGCACGGCGGCGGAGTATAGCCAGTGCTGGTGGCCGCAGCGTGGCCGAACCCGCCAAGAAGAGGACCTAGACCGCCGCAGAAAGGGCAAACCGCCATGGGCAAAACAAATATCACCAAGGCCGCGGTGGCCTTGACCGCAGGCCTTGCTGCCTTTGGTGTTACTGGATTCGCCGTGGCGCAGGGCGGCTTGACCGCGAACCTGGCCCTTTCCGGTAGCTTTTTCAAGATCACCATGGGGCACTTGGATGGAGAGGGCTTTTCGCTTTTTGTTGATGATGATCAAAAGGCCGAAGAGCACCTTCCTGTCGCGCGCATCAAGCTGGACCATGCCAAGGTCTCAGATCTCTGCCTTTCCGTGACAGTTCCGAAGGTACCCGGCGTTGGTGGGGAGGCCACCCTAGCGTTGAAGGCTGAGGGCGAGGGCAGCGTGGAGTCCGATAGCCTGCTGGTCGGTGCGACCGACGTGGATGGCTCCTTGGTGATGCAGGATGTCAACGTGGGTATCGATGCGAATCAGCTCAGCGATACCGCGGATCCTGGCGCGTGGGGCCTGTATTCCAAGCAGGTCTCCCTCAAAGCGGATGATGTAAAGGCCACCTCCGTGGGTGCACAGCGCCTTTCTGCCAAGAACGTCGGAGTAACGGTGCGGAGGGGTTCGGATAATGGCTGCTGAGTCGACCACGGAAGACACGCAGACCCTCCCGGTGGCGGAGGCAACGGGCGAGGAGGAATCTAAGCCCAGCCTGTGGCGGCGCTTCCGCCGCTGGCGCAACGGCCGGCCCTTCCTTCCCGGACTGTTGCTCATTTTGTCCGGCATCATCATTGCCGCGCCGGCCTATATCACCATCCGGATCTCTGACCTTTTGGTCATGATCTCCACTATTTCTGGCGTATCTACGCTGCTTATCGGCGTCTTGCTAGCCATGTTCGGCCTTGGTGCGTGGTTCCAGCCGGCAACCTCGAATTATGTCGGTGTGCTAGGCATCATCGTGGCCATTATCGCCTTGCCGACGTCCAATTTGGGCGGCTTCATCATCGGCTCCCTGCTCGGCATCATTGGCGGGGCCTTTACCTTTGCGTGGCAGCCAGGTGAGAAAAAGCGCCGCGCCAAGGGAGCAGCAGAGCAATGACGAGGGCGATGCCGCGGGCGGCGCGTAGCTGCTTGGCTGTACTCACCTGTGCCTTGGTCGTGTGCGGTGTGAGCGGTTCCGAACGGGTTAATGCACAAGACGCCCCGGCGGTTCCGTACTTCAGTACCGTCTTCGCGGATACGGTGACGCTGACGAAGAGTGTCACCGTGTCCTTGGGTACTTTCCCCACCGCCAGCGGTGATGTGCGGGTCCTGGAGCTGAAGGGCGAGAACCTCGACATCGACAACCTTGGGATCACGCTGCCTGGCCGCTATGGCGATGGCATGCTAACCACGGGAGGGGACACCACCGGGGTACGCGGCGGACCGGTGACCATTATGGCTACCGAGCTTAAGGCCACCCCGGCAGTGGGTAAGGTTTCTGCACCCCGGGCGGAAATCGATTTAAGCCGCGACGATATCAATGCCGTGTTGGACAAACTTGGTATTCCAGAGGCTCACCCCGTCCCCGATGCGGAAGTGCCCGATGTAGTCATGGACCATCTCGAGCTGCGCGATGTCACCCTTGAGCTGGTGAACCTCAAGGGTGCTCACTTCAGTGCGCCGACCGTGACGGTAGGGCTGGAGTAGCTCACCGCCGGCGAAGACCTACCCTTGAGCGAACTGGGACTGATGCAGGCGCCAGTATGCGCCTTGGGCCGCAAGGAGATCGTCGTGCGAGCCTTGTTCCACGATGGTGCCGTTTTCCATGACGAGGATGAGGTCAGCATCGCGAATGGTGGACAAACGGTGGGCAATGACGAAGGAGGTGCGGTCCGCGCGTAGCGCGTTCATCGCCTCTTGGACGAGGACCTCGGTACGGGTATCGACCGAAGAGGTGGCCTCATCAAGGATGAGCAGCGCGGGCTGGGCCAAGAAGGCGCGGGCAATGGTGATGAGTTGGCGCTCGCCGGCCGAGATAGCACCGCCGTCTTGGTCGATGATGGTGTCGTAGCCATCGGGCAGCGCGTGCACGAAGCGGTCCACATAGGTCGCCTTTGCCGCAGCGATGACTTCTTCGTCCGTCGCATCCAAGCGGCCGTAGCGGATGTTCTCCAGGATCGAGCCCTTGAAGAGCACGGCGTCCTGGAGCACCATGCCCACCTGGGAACGCAGGGTATGGCGAGGCATACGGGCGATATCGTGCCCATCAATGCGAATCTGACCGCCATCTAGCTCATAGAAGCGCATGAGTAGGTTGACCAGGGTGGTCTTGCCGGCACCGGTGGGGCCGACAATGGCCGCGGTTTGGCCGGGCTCCACGCGCAGGTTGAGGCCGGTGATGAGCTCTTTATCCTTTGCGTAGGAGAAGTCAACGCCTTGGAACTCCACGAGTCCTTGGGCGCGGCCGGGAAGGTCCTCGTCGGTGGTGTCGGGGGCTTGCTCTTCGGCGTCGAGAAGCTCAAAGACGCGCTCGGCCGAGGCCACGCCGGATTGCACCTGCTGCATCATGCCGCCGAGCTGGCCTAACGGCTGATTGAACTCACGGGAGTATTGGATGAAGGCAGTGGCAGCGCCCAGTGTCATGTGGCCATTGGCCACGCGCAGACCACCCAGGATCGCAATGGCCACATAAGACAGGTAGGACAGGAATTGCATGATGGGCATCATGATGCCGGACAGGAACTGGGCCTTAGCTGCGGAGCGGTAGAGCTCCTCATTGCGCTTGTCGAATTCCTCCGTCATGGCCTCGGTACGGCCGAAGACGATGGCTAGGTCGTGGCCGGAGAACGATTCTTCTACCTGGCCGTTGAGCTGACCGGTGGAGCGCCATTGCGTTGTGAACTGGCGCTGCGAGCGGCTACCGATGACGCCGATAACTAGACCGGTAAGCGGCAGGGACAGGAGGGCCACCAGAGCGAGCTGCCAGGAGACGCTGAACATCATGATGGTGATGCCAATGACCAGCAGCGCGTCATAAAACAGCTGCGATAGCGCCTCCTGCAGGGCCTGCTGCATGTTGTCGATGTCATTGGTGGTACGTGAGAGGATATCGCCGCGCTGCTGGGAATCAAAGTAGTTGAGAGGCAGCGCATTAATCTTCGCCTCCACGCGCTCGCGCAGGTCAAACACGATATCCATGCTTAACTTGTTGAGGATGGCTCCCTGCCACCACTGGAAGCCAGAGGAGACGATGTACATCGCGATCACGGTGATGATGAGCGTGCCCAGGTGCTTAAAATCGATGCCTTCACCGGGGATGAAGTCCATCGCGGAAGCCATATCCGCAAAGCGGTCCTGGCCCTCAGCGCGCATGCCCGCAATGGCTTGCTCGGCGGAAATATTAGAGGGCAGGTTGCGCGAAATGACGCCGGCAAAGATGACGTCCATGGCCTTGCCCATGATCTTCGGGGCTACCACGGCCAAGAAGATGCAGACTATGTTCATTGCCGCGACGGCCCACAGGCGGCGCTTGAAGGGAGCAAGCAGGGAGAAAAGGCGTTTGGTGGAGGGCCAGAAATTCTTGGCCTGACGGGGTGCGGAGCCGCCCATCGGATCAAAACCGGCATCCGTGGACTCGGCGGTAGAGGTGGTGTTTTCAGCCATTAGTTTTCGCCCCCTGCCACACCGGCGGTTTCTTGGGAATCAACGATTTCTTGGTAGACCGAGCAGCGGCCCAGGAGTTCCTCGTGGGTGCCGCGGTCAACGATGCGGCCGGCGTCCAGCACTAGGATTTGGTCGGCATCCCGAATGGATGCCACGCGCTGGGCGACGATAATGCTGGTCACCGGCTTTTCGCGCTCGGCAAACGAGGCGCGCATTGCCGCCCGCACCTTGGCATCGGTGGCCACGTCCAGCGCGGAGAAGGAATCATCGAAGAGGTAGACCAGTGGGCGGGCAACAAGCATGCGCGCGATAGACAGGCGCTGGCGCTGGCCGCCGGAGACATTCGTGCCGCCTTGAGATATGGGCATATCTAGGTCCTCAACGAAGTCAGCTTGGGCCACGCGCAGCGCCTCCCAGAGCTCTTCATCGGTGGCTTCGGGGCGGCCCAAGCGCAGGTTAGAGGCCACCGTGCCGCTAAAAAGGTAAGCCTTCTGCGGGACGAGGGAGACGCGCTGGACGATGTCCTGGCGGGCCAGGGAGGTGGTAGGGGTGGCGTCGATAAGCACCTGGCCCTCGGTGGGGACGTACAGGCGTGGGATGAGGGAAACCAGGGTGGTCTTGCCCGAGCCCGTTGAACCGATGATGGCGGTAGTGGTGCCGGGCTGAGCGGTAAAGGAAATGTCTTCTAGCACCGGCGCATCCGCACCGGCATAGGAAAAGCCCACATTGCGAAATTCCACCGTGCCCACGCAGGTCTCCGGAGAGGTGGTGGAGCTGGGTGGAGTAATGGAGGGCTCGTGCTGGAGCACCTCGGTGATGCGGCGGGCACAGATAATGGCGCGCGGCAGCATCATCGCCATGAAGGTGCCCATCATGACCGCCGCCAGAATCTGCAGCAGGTACTGCAGGAATGCGGTGAGCGAGCCGACGTTGACTAAGCCCTCATCCACGCGGTGACCGCCAAACCACAGGACCGCGCCCGTGGCCACGTTGAGGATCACCGTAATGAGCGGGAACATCACCACGAAAAGCCGGCCGATGTTCAAGGACAGGCGGGTGATGTTCTTATTTTCTTCGGTAAAGCGCTCGGACTCATAGGCCTCGCGCACGAAGGCACGCACCACGCGGATGCCGGTGATCTGCTCGCGCAGGGTGCCATTGATGGAATCCAGCTTGTCCTGCATGGAACGGAAGAGCGGCATGAGGCGGGAAATGATAACGGAGATGGTACCGAGCAAAACCGCCACGGATACCCACACTAGCCAGGACAAGCCGGCGTCTTCGCGCACGGCCATGATGATGCCGCCGATGGACATGATGGGTGCGGTCACCATGAAGTTCAGCATCATCATATAGACCATTTGCACCTGCTGGACGTCATTGGTGCCGCGGGTAATAAGCGTAGGTGTGCCAAAACGGCTCATGTCCTCAGTGGACAGGGAATTAACGTGGCGGAAGACCTCGCCGCGTAGATCTCGGCCGACGCCCATGGCGGTGCGGCTGCCGCACCAAACTGCGCCGATGGCGGTGATGACTTGGGCAAAGGCTACGGCCAGCATGATACCGCCGGTGCGCCAGATGAAGTCCACATCGCCCTGAGACACACCTTCATCGATGATCTTGGCATTAAGCGATGGAAGGTACAGCGTGGCAGCTGTTGACAAGGCCTGCAGGACAAGTACCGCGATGAAATACGGCGTATACGGCGCCGACCGTGTAATGAGAATGCGAACCAGATCCATGGACTCGCGCCCCTTTCCTTGCCGTGGCTGGGTAGCCGTGCAAGTTTATACCGGTGGTGGGTGGGGCGCTAGTCGGTAATTGCTGCTAAATCCCCACGTGAGCCAGCTGTGCGCGGGTGATGACGCTGCGCCAGTCTTCAAAATCCTGCGGTGGGGCGCATAGGCCTTCCCATGTGGTGACGGCCACGCCGCGAGCCTTGAGCTCCAATATGAGTAGCTCGCGATTGCCAGAGGCGGCCAAGTGGTGGATTTCGTTCTGCGTGATGTCGCCGTCTGGTCCTACCCGCACGTTGCCGATAAGGCGCAAGCGGGGAGTGGTGCCGGGGCCGCAGTGGGATCCTGAGACGGCGTCGGAAAGCACGCCTGCGAGGCCAGCAAAGCGGCGGAGTAGACCGAATGGTGCGGTGCATTGGGTAATGAGGTCCACACACATGCCAGCGCTGACAAGCTTCTCGGCGGTGGATAGGGCTGCCGGGCCCTCCCCGATGATTGCTATACGCTGCATGAAAGTGCCTCCTTGTGCGGGGCGCGGACGCCCGCAATAGACTGTCTTGTCTGTAAATCTAGTCCGCTTGGTACGGATTGGAAACTTTTTATTCGCACCTCCCGCCAAGCTCAGCGGCTTTTCGCGCACAATCTCCTGCACCGCCTTGGGCTTTTGCCTAATGTGTGACGGCATGAACCCAACGACGAACCTGCTGGACGGTGGCAAGAACTACCGCGACCCCAGCATCTCCCCGGAAGGCACGCGCGATACCGCGCCGCTGGACGCCGAGGTAGCCGCGCGCAACCAGCAATTGGTGGACCAGTGGGCGGATAAGCTTTATGACGCCTCAGCGGAAACCATTACCGAATGGGCCGCCGAGCACGCACCCGGCCGCTTGGCCATGACCATGTCCATGGAAAATACGGTCTTGGCTGAGCTTGCCCACCGTGCTGGGCTCGATGCAGACCTGCTTTTCATCGATACCGGCTGGCACTTCCAGGAAACCCTGCAGGTAGCCGACGAGGTAGAAAAGCGCTACCCGGACCTCCCACTTGTTCGCGTGCTGCCTTTGCTCACCCCGGAAGAGCAAGACGAGGTGTATGGTCCGCGCCTCTACGCTCGCGATACCGCGGCCTATAACCGCATGCGCAAGGTCGAGCCGCTGAATATGGCGATGGACCCATATGCTGGCTGGGTCACCGGCCTGCGCCGCGCCGATTCCGAACACCGCGCCACCGCCCCAGCGCTGAGCCTCGACCGCACCGGACGGCTGAAGATCTCTCCCATCATCACCTGGGATCTGGACGATACGGACCGCTATATCGCGGACAACGACCTCATCACCCACCCACTCACCCTGCAGGGATACCGCTCCATCGGCTGCGCCCCGCTGACCTTCCCGGTTGGCGAAGGCGAGGATGCCCGGTCCGGGCGCGTATTTGCAGACGGCAAGACAGAATGCGGGTTACACGAATAATGAGCACACTTTCTCCACACTTAAAAGACCTAGAAAACGAGTCCATCCACATCCTGCGCGAGGTGGCCGGGCAGTTCGACAAGGTAGGCATCCTCTTTTCCGGCGGCAAGGACTCCGTCGTTGTCTTCGAGCTAGCCCGCCGCGCCTTCGCCCCAGCCACGGTGCCGTTTGAGCTGCTCCATGTCGATACCGGCCACAACTTCCCCGAGGTCATCGATTTCCGCGACCGCCTCGTGGAAGAATCCGGCGCTCGCTTGCACGTCGCCCGCGTCCAGGACTGGATTGACCGCGGCGACCTCCAGGAGCGTCCCGATGGTACCCGCAACCCGCTGCAGTCCGTGCCGCTGGTAGAGACCATCGCCGAGCGTGAGTACGACGCCGTCTGCGGTGGCGCTCGCCGCGATGAGGAGCGCGCCCGCGCCAAGGAGCGCATCTTCTCCATCCGCGATTCCTTCGGCGGCTGGGATCCCCGTCGCCAGCGCCCCGAGCTATGGGATCTATACAACGGCGGCAAGATGGCCGGCGAAAACGTCCGCGTCTTCCCCATCTCCAACTGGACCGAGTCCGATATTTGGGAATACATCGGCGCCCGCGAACTGGAGCTGCCCTCCATTTACTACTCGCATGAGCGCGAGGTATTCAAGCGCAATGGCATGTGGCTAGCGCCTGGTGAATGGGGCGGCCCGGCCGAGGGGGAGGAGCTGGAAACCCGCACCGTGCGCTACCGCACCGTGGGCGATATGTCCTGCACCGGCGCCGTGGAATCTACCGCAGCGACCCCGGACGAGGTGCTCGCGGAGATCTCCATTTCCACCCTTTCCGAGCGCGGCGCCACCCGCGCCGATGACAAACTTTCCGAGTCCGCCATGGAGGACCGCAAGAAGGAAGGCTACTTCTGATGACCACGACCCTCGCGCCGAATGTCGGCGCCCTCAAGCAGCGCGATACCCTGCGCCTGTGCACCGCCGGCTCCGTTGATGACGGCAAGTCCACCTTCGTCGGCCGCCTGCTCTATGACACCAAGTCTGTTCTTGCCGACCAGGTCGAGTCCATGGAGCGCACCTCTACCGACCGCGGCTTTGACGGCATGGACCTTTCCCTGCTTGTTGACGGCCTGCGTGCCGAGCGCGAGCAGGGCATTACCATCGACGTGGCCTATCGCTACTTCGCCACGGATAAGCGCACCTTCATCCTCGCCGATACCCCCGGCCACGTGCAGTACACCCGTAATACGGTCACTGGCATGTCCACCTCCCAGGTGGTGGTGCTTCTTATCGACGCCCGCCATGGCGTTGTCGAACAAACCCGCCGCCACCTCAATGTCGCCGCCCTCCTGGGCGTGCGCCATGTGGTCCTCGCGGTGAACAAGATTGACCTGGTGGACTATGACGAGCAGGTTTTCCGCGATATCGAGTCCGAGTTCAACCAGATCGCCACCCGCCTGGGTATCACCGATACCACCGTGGTGCCGATTTCCGCGCTCAAGGGCGATAACGTGGTCGAGCGCTCCGCCACCATGGAGTGGTACACCGGCCCGACCGTCCTCGAGGTTCTCGAGACCGTCCCTGTGGCCACCGGCCGCGCCGATGAGCTGGATTTCCGTTTCCCCATCCAGTACGTCATCCGTGAGCATGCCTCCGATTACCGCGGCTACGCCGGCCGCGTGAAGGCCGGCTCCATCTCGGTAGGCGATGAGGTTGGCCTTCCCGAGGGCCGCACCAGCACCATCACCCAGATCGACACTGCTGACAGTCCGGCCGACTCCGCCGCCACCGGCGACTCCGTGACGCTCCTGCTTGCCGACGATATCGATCTCGCCCGCGGCGATCTCATCGCCGGCTCCCAACGCCCCGCGGCCACCCGCGAATTCGACGCCACCGTTGTAGGCCTGACCGAAAAGGACATCAAGCCCGGCCAGATGCTCAAGCTGCGCTACGGATCCTCCCTGGTTAAGGCCCGCGTCGCCGCTGTCACCCGCACCCTGGATCTTGATGGCGTTTCCGATGTGGAAGATCCCGAGTCCGTCGCCATGAACGACATCGCCCACATCACTATCCAGACCCAGGCCGAGCTCCCCGTCGAGAACTACGCCGCCCGCGGTGCGGTGGGCAACTTCCTGCTCATCGATCAATCCTCCGGCAACACGCTTGCCGCCGGCTTCGTAGGCCACCGCCTGCGTTAGTCATCCTGTGCGCCGCTGCTGCTTCTCTCATTGCGCATCATTATGATGCCCGTGATTCCGAGGAGCAGCGGCGTGGAGATACCGAACACCGTAGGCCCTACTACGGTTAAGTTCACGATCAGCAGGACAATCGCCGCCATCAGCGCGAAAGCCCCGAATTTCTGCTGAAACGTCTTCTCGCTCATCCCTATCTCTCCTTCGGCTACGTTGTGGCCACGATAACCGCTTCTGGCTCCCCGCGAAAGCCTAGAACGCGGCCATTTCTTGGCTTCCGCACACTCCTGCGAATCCCGGACCGCCGCTTGGCGTCACGCAGCGCGCAAAACAAGCACGTTTCGCCGCCAAACTGGTGACAGTTTAGCGAAACGTGCTTGTTTTACATCGAACTATTGCATAGGCGGAACGTCGCCGGACATGACTACCTTTTGTGCACCTTCATCCCAACGGAAGCCGGCTTGTGTTGTCCCCGATGCTTCAGCGTTGCCCTCACCCTCCTTTGGCCAGCGGTAGGTTACTGCAATCTCGGAATCATCCACTCGGCTGACCTTTGGCGAAAACCCGTATGCCTTGGCGGTGGCCGTTCCTAGGTATTCGCCATTGTGGAAAAGCAGGATGTGGTAAGGCGAGGAAGCGGTCGCTCCTTCAAGCGTGACGGTTATCCACGAAAGAGCTGCGCACGGGTCAAAATTGGAGTCAAAAGGCTTCCACGGACTATCAAGTCCTGGATATGGTTCGACCTGAGCGATTGCCTTTTCATAGGCACTCTCGTCATTGTCAGAGCTGCACTCAGAAGAGCCACCATTGTCTTCACCGCGCCTTAGTGTGCTCTCTTGCTGCTTTTTCTCTGGAGGGGCTTCGACTACGGTAGTGGTCTTTCGTGCGGACTTTTCTTCAGTACTTTCGTCGGTGGAAGAGGTAACTTGATCCGCTTCGGGAGCGTTTTCCTTTGCAGCAGAGAAAGAAGGCGAATCTTCTGGATCCGCAGAATTACTTTCACAGGCTGCTAAGGAAAGGCAGAGAACACCGGCGCTAGTCACTGCTGCTGCGGAACGCAGTTGAAGCAAGAAACGGTCGAGGCTGTTTAGCATGGTCGAGTTTCCTTTCGCAGGACTATTAGCAGGAAGCCGAGTCAAACCCGAGAATAGCAACAACGCTGGCCAAGAAAAGCCGGAATGACGATCCTAGACTTTCTATCCCGTTGGCGGTACGTCGCCGGACATGATGACCTTTTGCTGGCCTTCATCCCAGCGGAAGCCAGCGTCAGTCGTACCGGAGCGGTTCGCGTTGCCTTCACCTTCGCGTGGCCAGTGGTAGGTTACCGCGATCTCGGAGTCACTCACGCGCTCAATAGTGGGGGCGAATCCATAGGGCTTTGCCGTTGCGGTGCCTAAGTATTCGCCATGGTTAAACAACATGATGTGGAACGGTGAAGAACTAGTTCCTCCCTCAACCATCAGCGTTTCCCACGATAGAGATGCACAGGGATCGTAGCCTGAGGAATCGAAAAGCTCCCACCCGATGGTGCCCCATGGAGCGACTTGGGATACTCCCTCGGAGAATGCCGTTTGGGCATCAGCTGCACCACACGACGAGGCGGTGTCGGCTTCCGGGCTTGGCTGCTCGTCATCCATCACGACGTTCGGAGGCACCGGCCGAGTAGGTTCTTCTTCCGTCGCAGTAGAGTCAATGGGTGATTCTTCCAGCTTGGCATCGCTGTTTTCTTCTGTAGAGGACATTGTCGTCGACTCAACTGAAAACTCCTGCGCGGTTGTATGCGAAGTTTCGTCATCGCAGGAAGCCAGGGAGAAACTAATGAGCGTCGCACTCGCTGCAATGATTATACGGCCTAGGTGGGCAGATGATTTAGGCATAAGGTATTGCTTTCAAATTGAGGCGGTAGATGAAAAGTCAAAGGGGTGCACGCTGCGTTGTATCGGGTGTAGGGAGACAACGCAGCAGAAGGGGAGTGACAGGGAATCGAACGCGGAATCGGGGTTAGCAGGGGTCAGAGAAATCCGCGTCATTATTGAGGGAACGGGCATTACCGCCATACTTGGCCTTGAGCTCGCAGACCTTGTCCACGCTGTGGCCGGCTTCGTAGATAATGGCATAGACAGAGCCGCTTTCAGTGCGGCTGCGCAGGGAACTACATGCGCTGCCCCGGATGATCTTGGAGCCTGGGTACTTCTTGTGCACTCGGTAGGGCTCAGAAATCGGATCAGTTGCCGGCGGGATGATGACCGATTCCGCGATGAGTACGTAGCTGCCATCGCATTCGCCGTACCAATAATCTTCTGGCGGAAATTCCTCCTCAGCGGTAATGGGCGTGTCGCGAACCTTTGGAGTTTGCGTTTGCTGTGCATCGCAGAGTTGGAGCTGGTTGGTCAGCTCCTTCGGGGCGCCAGCCGTGTCCAACTTGCCCTTGTCGTAGCACTGATTGACGGAGTCTCCAGTGGTATTGTCAGACCGGTACAACTTCCACTCATTATCGGTCCAGTAGAACAGTCCATAATTTGAGGATTGCTTTTGGGCCATGTAAAGCCAGGTGCCATCGCAAAACAGCTGAAGCGTGCCAATTGGAACGTCCATTAGGTTGTTGGCTAACGTTCCACACTTTTCCTCTGTGGAAGGTCCAGTGCTAGCGCCCTTAGCTTGTGTAGTCTTAGCTTTCTCCTCGGGCGTGGATTCTTTTTCAGAAGTCGCCTGTTTAGTGGTTTCCTCGCTGTTGTTCTCTTGAGAATGAAAATTCGGTTCAGCGCTGCTCGAACCATCAGAATTCTTGTTTCCCGTTAGCGCCCAGGCACCTCCGCTGATTAGCGCGATAACGGTTAGGACGGCAACGACAATAATTGCGGTGCGCTTGCCTTTGCCTGAAGAGTTAGTGTTTGTTCCAGTACCGGAGTCCTGTACAGGGGAGGCAGATTCGTACGAATCTGAATATGGGGTTGAATCTGATGAACCCCAAGAATTCTTGTCGTTCAAAGGCAATGCTCCTTTGTGCGCTGTCCAGAGAGAGAAATGCGAAAGAAGAGGGAATGGTTAAGAATCATTCCGTGTCATACTGTAGCCATATGAGTTGCAAGAATTCTCTCGAGTCGGACTATGAAAGGGGTATTTGCAACGTAATGAATCTTTCACGATGTAACCCTTAAGGATTAAGGTTGTCATCTGTTGGGAGACGGAGAATCAACGGTGGCGAAGCGGAGAGTTCCCAAATCCCCTAGGAAGGCTTCTTAACAATGTTCTTGCTCCGCGAAAGGGACGCAATGAAAGAAGTCCACAAAGGCCAATGTCCGGCTTAATCCCAAGCATGACCAAGAATTAAATCCCCGATGAGGGGGAGAAAGGAGCCCTCGTGGGCTTGGAGCGCAATCTCAATGCTGCGGAATTACATGCAACTCGCAACCGGGTGAGCGTGTCCCCGGATCTCATCCGCCGTTTGGGCGGTGCCTTGGGCTATGACGCAATTGAGGCTTTTGGATCTGAAGCACAGACGGACTTGAGCAAGGTCTTTGACCTGGGGGACATCATCGATCTGATGTTGCTTAGCCAGTTACCGGAGATGGAGGTCGCGCCGGGAGTGGAGCAGCAGGTAGAGGGGGACGTCGCTAAGCGGCTGCTCCGACGCATTAGCGCGGGTGATTATCTGACGCGCCAGCAGGTGCACGACCGCCTGCCGCGGGCGACGGTGATGCTGTACCGCATGGGGCATCCGCGCCTGTGGGCCTTTGCCGCCCGCCAGCGCCTGCCCCAGGACGCGGAAAGAGCTGTGCCGGATTCCTTCCACCGTGATATCACCGGCCCGTACACCACTCCGGAGGAAGCGTGGCTGGGCATGTACGTGGCCGATGCCACGCGGCTCGGGGAGCTAAACACCCAGGTAGATGGTGCCGGGTTGGACGAAGACAGGCAGCAGCGCCTGCGTCTGGGCATGAGCTTGGCCGATACATACCGCCAAGTGTGGAGCTCCGCGCGCGGCCATTGGCGCGTCAGCCCCCAGACGCGCTATATCGTGCCTTCGCGTTTTGGCTATTGCCCCTTTGTCTTCCGCGTGGCCGAGGGCGGCTGGCGCCGCGATTCCTTCGAGGGGAGTCACGATCGCTTCATGGCCACGGAGGGCTATTGGATCGACGTGGAGCGCGAACGGCTCATTCACCTCGGCGCGCCAGACCCGCACGATGCTTGGCTGCCTACGGCGCGGGTCGCGGCCGAAGCACCGACGGAGGAAGACCTGGCCGTCGCCCGGGTGCTCAGCGGGAAAATCATTGCCCTTGGCGCTGGCCAGAAAAACATTACGATTCGCCTGCGTCAGAAGAACCGCACATTGAACTTTGACTAGGGCGGGCAGGTATTCTCGCAGGCATGGAGAATCTCAACGGACGCACCCTTTTCGTCGCCGCTGTGGACGCGGAAGCCGCCCACATTCCGGAAGGCGAACCCCTGCTCATCACCGGAATCGGTACGGTTCCGGCGGCCATTGCGCTGACGGAAGCTCTTGCCGACGCCCGCGCTAACGGCGCCCTTCCCGATCGCGTGGTCAACATTGGCACGGCCGGCGCGCTTGTCGACGGCATGGCTGGCGTCTTCGAAATAGGCAAGGTCACCAAGCATGACTTCAAGTTAGAAGTGCTTACCGATATCAACCGCTACCTGCTGCCAGAGGCCATCGAGCTCGAGACCTCCGGCCGCCTGCCGGTGCGCGGACTGGCCACGGGCGACATGTTTGTCTCCGATACCGCCCTGCGCACCGAGCTGGCCAAGAAATCGCAGCTGTGCGACATGGAAGGCTATTCCATCGCCGCAGTATGCCAGCGCTTCGAGGTGCCCTGCACCCTGCTCAAGCAGGTCTCCGATTCCGCCAATGAGGAATCCAAGGGCACCTGGGCCAACGTCCTTGACTGCGGTGCGCGCCAGCTCGCCTCGGCCGCTACGGACCTAGGCTTTCTGCGCTAAAAACTAAAAAGCGCGCCGGGGAGGACCGGCGCGCTGCTTGTTGTGGCTGAGTCTTAGCTCAGCGGGCTCATGGACTGGTAGAGCTGTTCTACCTTGTCGCGTGGGGTCTCATCGTGTTCGTAGGTGAAGTCGCTGAAGTCTTCAGGATCGTCCTTGGAGCCGGTGATGATGTCTATATCGGAGGGCTCGACTTCGCCGGAGCGCAGCGCGGCCATCTCGGCGTGGTAGCGCACGACAACGGCGATGGTTGCGGCCACGGGGACGGCGAGGAAGGCGCCCACGATGCCGGCCAGGGTGGAGCCGACGGTCACGGAAAGCAGGACCACCGCAGCGTGCAGGCCCATGGCCTTGGACTGCAGCATGGGCTGGAGGACGTTGCCCTCTACTTGCTGGACGATGATGATAAGTGCAAGCGCCAGCAGCGCGTTGGTCAGGCCATTGGAGACCAGCGCGATGATGATGGCGAGCGCACCGGCGGTGACCGCGCCGATGATCGGGATGAAGCTGGCGAAGAACGTCACCACGGCGATGACGAGCGCGAGCGGAACTTGCAGCACCCACAGGCCAAGGCCGATGAGGACTGCGTCCACCATGGCCACCGCGGCCTGCGCCTGGATGAAGCCAGACAAGGTCTTCCAAATGCGGGAACCGAGTTCCGTGACGTGCCAGCCGGTGGAATTGCCGGTGTATTTGCGTAGCCACGGCAGGAACTTGTCGCCGTCTTTAATGATGAAGAAGGTGACAAAGAGCATGATCAGCGCGGCCACGACGATGGAGCTGGCCATCGAGAAACCAGAGATAACGCCGGTAGCGATGGTAGAGGCTTGGCCCTTGGCAAACTTGACCACGTCTTCGAGCACGGACTGTAGCTGGTCACTTTGGATATCGATGGGGGACTCTTCCACCATTTCCGTGAGTTGACTGATGCCATCTTCAGCTTGGTCAATGAGTGTCTGGCTTTGGTTGGTGACAACCGGGGCCATGGCGGCGAAAACACCGCAGAAGATAATGATGAGACCGAGCAAGGTGCTTACCGCCGCGAGCGAGCGCGGGAATCCCTTACCACGCAGCCAAGCGCTGATCGGATAGAGCACCGTGGAGACGAGGATGGCGAGCAGGACCGGCAGCAGGCCTACCCAAATGAACTTGAGCAGGTAGCCAGCAAGCGCTAGGCCGGCGACGATGAGGATAAAGACCACCGAGACCTTGGCCATGGTGCGGAAGTCCTTGGCCAGGACGGCGGATTTATCGTCGCGCTCGGCAGGGTGCTCGCTGGCAGCCTCTGCACCAAGGTGCGCATCATCATAAGAGACGAGGGTATGCGAATCTTCCTCGCCCGGCTTTTGGATCTGTGTTGCGTTGCCTTTTTCCTGCGCAGACGGGCGCTTGGCCTCGTCGCGGGAAGACGAATTATGTGACGTAGACATTGTCTACCACTATGCCACATAAAACTCGCAGCGCATATACGAGAAAGGAGGTAGCGGCCCACGGGCGGGGCGCTACCTCCCTTCAGTACCTTTAACGCGTCCGCTGACGCGGCCGGGAATTACTCGTCACGCAGGTTACCTACGTTGCGGATAATGCCGAAGCGGTGCATGGTAACCGAAACTGCCTGCTCAAGCAGGTAAGGCATGAGCTCACGGCGGCCGTCGGCAAGCACAGGCTGGTCCAGCACCACGGAGTTGGAGCGCACCGCGGCCTCGTAGATGGAATCCGGCACGGTGCCCACGGCGCGCACGCGGGAGGAGGCGTCATTGGCCACGTCGGTAGCAAAAGCCTCGTCGGTGATGGCCTTGACGTCGAAGCCGAGATCCTGCAGCTGGGTGGCAACCTCCGGGGTGGCGGAGATTTCCGTTGCAGTACCGGTGATGGCGGCGGCCAGCACCTGGCGAGCAACCTCGCGCAGCTCGTAGCCTTCGCCGACGCGCACGCGCAGCTTGGTCAGAAGTGGACGGTAGCGGAAGATATTAGCCTCAGAGACCAGGCCGGTGCGGTCGTGGTTGCGGCCGAACTCCTCCTGCCAGGCCACCTGGTCTAGCTCCGCGGCGCGCCACAGCCAGGTGATGTCCTCCTCGGTGAGCTTGTCAGAGAGGTTATCGCGCAGGCGGTGCAGTGCGGCGAGGCTTGCTGGGGCAATGTCCACGTTGCGCGGCTTGAGCTCGCCATCGGCCCACTCACCCATTTGTGCCACGTAGTTCGGGCCGCCAGCCTTGGCGCCTGGTCCCATGACGGACTTCTTCCAACCGCCGAAGGATTGGCGCTGGACAATCGCACCGGTAATCCCGCGGTTGACGTAGGCGTTGCCCACCTCAACGTTGTCGATCCAGTACTCAATCTCGGCGTCGTCAAGCGAGTGGATGCCGCCAGTCAGGCCGTAGCCGGTGTCGTTCTGCCAGGCAATGGCCTCTTCCAAAGTATCGGCGTACATGATGCCGAGGATGGGGCCGAAGCACTCATTCTTGTGGTACCAGGAGCCCGGCTGCACATTATCGCGGATGCCCGGGGACCACAGGGTGCCTTCCTGGTTGAGCTTTTCCGGCTTGAGGAGCCACTTCTCACCCGGCTCGAGCTGGGTCAAACCGCGCAGGAGCTTCTCGCTCGGCTCTTCCGCTAGGCCGTTCATGGTGGTGGTGATATCGAAGCCCGGGCCTGGCTTAAGGGTCTTGACGGCATCTAGCAGCTGGGTGCGTAGGCGCTCGGACTTACCAGCCGCACCGACGAAGATAACCAGGGATGCCGCCGAGCACTTCTGGCCGGAGTGGCCAAAGGCGGAGTTGTAGAGGTCATCGATGGCCAAGTCTGGGTCGGCCGCAGGGGTGATGATGAGCGCGTTCTTGCCGGATGTTTCCGCCATAATATTCATCTTCGGCTTCCAGGAACGGAAGAGCGCGCCGGTATCGGAGGCGCCGGTGAGGATGACATTGTCCACGTCATCGTGGGAGAGCAGGGCCTTGCCAGCCTCGGCTTCATCAGTCAGCACCAGCTGCACCAAATCTGGATCCAAGCCCTGGGCTTCGAGGGCGGTGCGGAAGGCCTCCACCACGAGCTTGCCGCAGTGAACTACCTGCGGGGCTGGTTTGACGATGACCGCCGAGCCCGCCGCCAAGGACGCCGCAATGCCACCGGTGGGGATGGCAATGGGGAAGTTCCATGGCGGGGTCACCACGGTGACGGTGTGCGGGGTGAACTCGGAGTAGGACTCCTCCAGCAGGCGCGCGGACTGGCCGTAGTAGGTGCAGAAGTCAATCGCCTCAGAGACCTCAGGGTCGGTCTGGGTAACGGTCTTATTGGCCTCATACGCAGCCACGGAGATGAACTTGCCGCGCTGAGATGCAATCTGATCTGCCACGGCCTCCAGTGCGGCGGCGCGCTCGTCGGCAGGGCGCTTGCCCCACTCGGTGCCGAGCTCCTTGGCGCGGGTGATGTGGCCTTCGACCGCCGTAGGGTCGGTAACCTCCGCGATGCCGTGCTCGCCCGGATTGCGCTTGAGCGCTTCCAGCGCCCACTGGCGGTTCGGCGCGAGCGCCGGGTCAGTGTCAGCCTCGTTAGTAAAGCGGCCAGTACGCGGTGCTTGGCGGCCGTCCTCCTCGAGGCGGTTCTGGGTGCGACGGGCGCCAGCGAAGGTGTCCCAGCGCTTGGCGACGGCCCGACGGAACGTCTCTTCCTGGTCTGCCAACGGCTCCTCGCCTGGGGCAAAGAGCGCGTAGAGGAAGTTCTGCGGCGCGGAGTTTTCCTCCAAGCGGCGTACCAGGTAGGACACGGCGACGTCGAAGTCTTCTGCGTGGACAACCGGGGTATAGAGGATCTGGCGGCCGTCAAAGACCTTGCGCACCGCTGCCTGCTGTGCTGGGGACATGCCCTGCAGCATCTCCGAATCCATCATGTGCAGCACGCCGCGCTTCTTACCCAGCTCATAGGCCATTGCCGCGGTGTAGAGGTTGTGGGTTGCTACACCGATGCGGACGCTATCGGCGTACTCTTCGCGCAGGATGAAATCCAATAGGCGGTAGTAGTTGGCGTCAACGTCGAGCTTGTTGGTGTAGGTAGCCAGCGGCCAATCGTGGACCTCGCCCTGCACGGTTTCCATGGATAGGTTCGCGCCCTTAACGATGCGCACCTTGACCTTGCCGCCGCCCTTAACCACGCGCTCCTTAGCAAAGTCAGCGATATCCTTGAGCGCATCGAAGGTATCCGGCAGGTAAGCCTGCAGCACGATGCCGGCATCCAGGGTGAGGAATTCCGGCTCGCTGAGTAGCTCTTTGAACAGGCGGATGGTCAGGTGGAGGTCGTGGTACTCCTCCATGTCCATGTTGATAAAGACCTTGTCGGTTCGGTTCGCCGCAGCCTGGTACAGCGGACGCAGGCGCTCCTTGAGGCGCTCTACCGAGCCATCGATATCCCATTGATTGAGCTGGGCCACCATAGAGGAAGCCTTGACCGAAACGTAGGTTACGCGTGGGTTCCGGATGAGCTTGAGGGTGCGCTCCGCGCGGGACTTAGCCTCTTCCTCACCGAGTACGGCTTCACCCAGCAGGTTGAGGTTGAGCTGTTCGCCGGATTCGGCGGCCTTGTCCAGAATCTTGTTGAGAGCATCAGACTCGGCGTCGAGAACGAGGTGGCCAACCATCTTGCGCATGTACAGGCGGGCAACCGGCATGACTAGGTTGGGCAGGATTGGGCCGAAGAAGCCACCGGCACCAACGAGCGCACCATTGATGCTGCCTAGGAACGACGGGTCATAGTGAGAGGAAATATCCTTCAGCGCGTGTGCGGCAACCTTGTCATCTTCTGGGCGCATGACGCGGTCGACGAAGTCCATGGTGAACTTCACGCCGTCCTCATCGCGCAGCAGGTCTGCGAGTTGTTCGGTGGCTTTATCTTCTTCGTCCGCAGTGGACTTCAACCAGTCGTGGGCGCGGCTGATAGCTGCAGGCAGGACTGCTTCCACATCATCAGAGATGGGCAAGCGGGTATTAGCAGGAGAAGTCATATGGGTTCTACCTCTTTTTCAAACGGGTCACATCCTAGAAACCACTTTTCACATGGGGGTGAAGGGCGATGTATCTGCGCCGGTCTGGAACTGCCGGCCGATACGGCGTCTGGATGTTGAGCGGTGAGCTATGTGGTGCTGCAGGGCGCAGCTGGGTGAGGAGCGAACACGCGGGTGCGCGCGACGCAAAGTGAGGGTCGCAGAGATTCGTGGTGAAATGCGATGTCAGCGGGCCGTTATGCGGGCCGAATGTGGACGGGAGGCCTATCGCTGCTGCGACGAACGCGCGCCAGGTTGGTGTTCAACTCTCACCTGCTTTCTATGACGTGACTGTGTAAGGCTAGAGGAAAACGCGAGCGCCATAACGCTCTGACGTGCGGCAACCCTGCAGGTTCAGGTTCCAAATGTTGCCTGGGAAATACTAAGAACTTTTGTGTTGCCGCAATTATAGGAAAGCGGCAAACGTGATGCTAGTCTCTTTTGAAAAATGGCAAGCGGGGGTGGAAAAACAAAAAATAAACCCCAGCATGTGGGGTTTAGAGGGGGTGTTAACTCATCCGGGGGTAGCCCACCCCCGGATTATCCAACAATTGGGTTCTAAGAACCGTAGCCGGCCTTGAGCGCCTTCACCGCCAGCTCGAGTCGCGATTTGGCGTGGAATTCACTGAGTAGAGTGGACACATACTTCTTCACCGTGCCCGGTGCATAATGCGTGCTCTTGGCAATCTCTTCGTTGGACTTTCCTTGACAGACCAAGTCCAGGACCTGCTCTAGCGCAGGGGAGATATGGTGATTGTCCTTGATCTTGGCGGTTGCAGCTGCCGCATCAGCGCTGGTTCCTTCAGCATTCCAATCGGGAAGCTGCTCAAACAAGCGCGTAAGCGACTGCGGGGTGACAACCGTGCCGCCGCGCACGGCCTCGCGCACGGTATCCAAAATGTAGACCGGCTTGGAGCTTTTTAAAATATAGGCCGCGGCCTTATTGGACATGACCTCTTTGAGGGTCTCGTCATTGTCCATCGCGGTCATCGCAACAAAGACCGGTGGGTGTTCCAGCTTGTTAACCTCACGCAAGAGGGTCGTGCCATCCATCTCGGGCATATGGATGTCCGCGACAATGACGTCAAAGTCCTGCTCTTGCAAAAGCTCGAGGGCGACCTTGCCATTTTCTGCGGTGGCGCGCACCTCCATGTCCTCAGCCGAGGCGAAGTAGCGCCCCAAGGCCTCAAGGACAAGTGGGTCGTCATCGACGACCAAGAGGGATGTTTTTACTTCGATTTCGGGCACCATGGTGCGGGGCATCCGAACGCAATATCCACGGCAGACTTGTACTCAGTTGTGGAGGAAAGGTCTCCGGGTGCGAGACCACCCAGGAGTGAAGTTGACAGCATTAGTGGTGCGAGGAATGTAGCGAGTGTGGCCTGCATCTGCGGGCTCCTTCAATTAAAACCAATTTAGTTAGAAACAAGCGATAGCTTAATGGACGAACTCAGTGTTTGCTAGATAGAGTGCTGGATCTAACGTGCCTTGTGCGTGCTCGGAGGTAGGGACAACGTCAAAACCCACCTGCCCTCGTCTAGGTTGGTGTCGACACGAGCGTCGATAGTAGCGGCTATACGAGTCATTGAGGATAGTCCAATCCCGGAAGACATATCAGCGTTAGTGGTTGTCGGCTTCGCTACAGGGTTAGTAATGGAGACCAGCGTCCACCCCAGATGTGGGCGGACAGAGATGATAATTTCTGCGCCAGGTGGTGAATACTTCACGGCGTTGAGACATGCCTCAGTAGTAATAGCTGCAATTGGATCCAGAATTTCTCGGGGAAATTCTGGTGCGAATTCTTCACCGGAAACCTCTACAACAGGTGCTCGGTTGAGCCGGGACAGGCGTTCCTGTTCTTCAGATAAAAGCTGAGCAAAGCTCGCAGGCTTTGTGGTGGTTGCAAAACTTGTACCGTCGTTGATCCCATTGATGTCGTTTCGCAGAACCTTGGTAAGCGCACGGACTTCAGACATTGAAGAGCGCATAGAATCGCTAAGCTCATTGAGCTTCTTGGCTAGCTTTGGCTGCTTAGAGTACTCGAGGCTTAGTGCCTCTAGCTGCATGGTATTAACTGTAAGGTTAGATACAACCGAATTGTGCAAAGTCTCTGCGAGGTCGGATTGGCGGCGCTTGACATCATCGTTCCATTCCAGCATTGCGGATTTATAGCGGTCAGCAGAATGGGCGAAAGTGCCACCGATGACTCCGCCAATAGTGATTAGCATGGCCCAAGTAAAGGCTGGTGCAGGATCTATATTCATGCTGGGTTCTGTTGGGTCAATTAGACCACCCAGCCACAGCACTATTCCGATCAGGAAAGTGCGCCCATGATGGCCGTGGTATGCAATCACGGCAAGAAATATTGGTGCTAAGAATACCGAGCTAATAAATGGAGTCTTGGTAAGTAGTGTTGCAGTTATCCAGACGACAATAAAAGTCACTGACATGCTGATAGGCCAGCGGTAAGCGCAAGTCGTGATAACGGTGAGGACAAGGCCGAGCACTGCGGACGACAGCTGGTCTTCGGTGGGAGAAAAGAATGCGCCGAGTAAAGCGAGTACTACACAGAAAAAGGCGGTCAATGCAGCGGTTCGCTGCAAGGTCATGGCTTCGCGAATGCGTTGGTAAATATGCGGCTGTGAAAGTTTAGGCACGGTGCGGCACACGCTTCCTTGTTGCTAAAGCTCGATAGGTTTGTCTCCTTAGTGTAAGTACAACGGCCACGAAGCAGCCATTGAAAACAGCCAAACCCCCGCACCTTCGTGCGCGGTTCCTTGTGGTGGGTTCCGAGCGGAGGAAGAAGGTGAGGGGGTTAGCCGGTCTTCATGAAGGAGTACAGAAAGCTAATTACTTAGCTTCTGCGGCAGCCTCTGCGTCATCCTTGGAGGACAGGCCCTCGAATACGGAGGACAGGCCCTCGGAGTCGGTGTTGGACTCGGAGGAAGCCTCGATGAGGCCCTTGATGCCCTTGATGAGTGCCTCGAAGTCGATGGCGGAGCTGAGGTCTGCGAGGGTATCGAACATATACATTCCTTTCGGATCGGCGGAGTAAAACTACAATCTCTCTCTGGGGTAGCAGCTCTTAACTGCTGTGATTCCTAGTATGCGGTAGCGGGGGCGGGCTGCCAATCCTCTTTTGGATCCTTTCTGAGGTGACTTTTGGATCCTCTTAGGGCTATTTAAGGACCTCTGTTTGGGTATGGGGTGGTGTTGGGTGAAGGGGGGTGATTGCGCGGAAGGTGGGAGTGGGCGTCGACAAGAGTGGCGCTGAGCTGCACAAAAGGAATGTTGACAAGAAAAGTTGAGTCGCGGGGAATAACTTTTGTAGGCTTCCGGTTGTAAGGATTGAGTGGCACAGGCTCAAGGTTGTGTGACCGGACGTGGAAGTTCTGTTACAGTAGCGCTCGGACGCAACGAGAAGTTGAGTCACTGACAGTCAACTTTATTAATTACCCCAAGATAAAAGGAGAAGAAATCATGGGACGCGCAGTAGGTATTGACCTTGGTACGACGAACTCCGTCGTTTCCGTATTGGAAGGTGGCGAGTCCACCGTTATCGCAAACTCTGAGGGCTCCCGCACCACGCCTTCCGTCGTTGCTTTTGCAAAGAACGGCGAAATCTTGGTCGGCCAGTCCGCTAAGAACCAGGCGGTAACCAATGTTGACCGCACCATTCGCTCCGTCAAGCGCCACATCGGCACCGACTGGAAGATCAACATTGATGACAAGGACTACACCTCCCAGGAGATCTCCGCTCGCACGCTGATGAAACTGAAGCGCGACGCAGAGGCTTACCTCGGTGAGGATGTTACTGACGCCGTTATTACCGTTCCTGCATACTTCGAGGACGCACAGCGCCAGGCCACCAAGGAAGCTGGCCAGATTGCAGGCCTGAACGTGCTCCGTATCGTTAACGAGCCAACCGCAGCCGCTTTGGCTTATGGCCTGGAAAAGGGCGAGCAGGAGCAGACCATCCTGGTATTCGACCTGGGTGGCGGCACCTTCGACGTCTCCTTGCTGGAAATTGGCGATGGCGTTGTCGAGGTTATGGCCACCGCCGGCGATAACGAGCTGGGTGGCGATGACTGGGATCAGCGCATCGTTGACTGGCTGGTAGATCGCTTCAAGACCTCCCAGGGTGTTGACCTGACCAAGGATAAGCGAGCCGTACAGCGTCTGCGCGAGGCTGCAGAGAAGGCAAAGATTGAGCTGTCCTCCTCCCAGCAGGCCAACATTAATCTGCCGTACATCACGGTTGACTCCGACAAGAACCCACTGTTCTTGGATGAGACCCTGACCCGCACCGAGTTCCAGAAGATCACCCAGGATCTACTGGACCGCACCAAGGCTCCGTTCAACCAGGTCATCAAGGACGCTGACCTTTCCGTCGGCGATATCGACCACGTTGTTCTCGTTGGTGGTTCCACCCGTATGCCGGCCGTATCTGACCTGGTTAAGGAACTGACCGGCAAGGATGCCAACAAGGGCGTTAACCCGGACGAGGTTGTTGCAGTCGGCGCTGCCCTGCAGGCAGGCGTGCTGCGCGGCGAGGTCAAGGACGTGCTGCTTCTTGACGTCACCCCGCTGTCCCTCGGCATTGAGACCAAGGGTGGCGTGATGACCAAGCTCATCGAGCGCAACACCACCATTCCGACCAAGAAGTCCGAGACCTTTACCACCGCAGAAGACAACCAGCCTTCTGTGCAGATTCAGGTCTTCCAGGGTGAGCGCGAGATGGCTACTGCCAATAAGCTTCTCGGCTCCTTCGAGCTCGGCGGTATTGCTCCGGCACCGCGCGGTGTTCCGCAGATTGAGGTCACCTTCGATATCGATGCCAACGGCATCGTCCACGTGACTGCAAAGGACAAGGGCACCGGCAAGGAAAACACCATCAAGATTCAGGATGGTTCCGGCCTGTCCCAGGAAGAAATCGACCGCATGGTCAAGGATGCTGAGCAGCACGCCGAAGAGGACAAGAAGCGCCGCGAGGAGCAGGAGCTGCGCAATAACGCAGAGTCCACCTCCTACCAGACCCGCAAGTTCTTGGATGACAACGCTGACAATGTATCCGAGGATGTTAAGACCAAGGTCACCGAGGCTGCTGACGCCGTTGATGAGGCCCTGAAGGGCGATGACCTCGAGGCCATCAAGTCCGCAGTGGAGAAGCTGTCCACCGAATCCCAGGAGATGGGCAAGCAGATCTACGAGGCACAGGCTGCCGAGGCCGGCGCTGAGGGCGCTGCCGATGCTGGTACTGCGCAGGGTGACCCGAACGTTGTCGACGCTGAGGTCGTTGACGAGGACGAGAACAAGGATGGCAACAAGTAATGACTCAGGACAGCGGAATGCCGCATAACCCAGGCGACCCGGAAAACACGGATCCGGAGGCTACCTCGGCTGACCGCGCTGAGGCTGCTGCCGAGCAGGCTGAGGAGGCCCAAGCCGCGCAGGAAGCGCAGGCTGATGCCACCGAGGAAGCCGAGCTGGATCCCACCCTCGATGCTGACCTCGAAGAAGCGCTGGCGGACGTCAACGCCGATGAGGTAGAGGCCGAAACCGCGGGCGAAGAGCCCGCCGGTACTGGCGTCAGCGATGTGGAAGCACAGTTGGCAGAACGCACCGAAGACCTGCAGCGTCTCAATGCGGAATACACCAACTACCGCCGCCGCACCGAGCGCGACCGCCAGGCCGTAATCGAGACCGCCAAGGCCAAGGTCATCGCAGATTTCCTGCCTGTTCTTGATGACTTGGAGTTGGCTCGTGAGCACGGTGACTTGGAAGGCCCGCTCAAGGCGTTTGCGGATAAGCTCCACGACACGTTGAAAAAGCACGACCTCGCCGCTTTTGGTGAGGAAGGCGATGCCTTCGACCCTGAGGTCCACGAAGCCGTGCAGGACTTGTCCACCGGTGATGAACAGGTGCTCGGCACGGTGCTGCGCAAGGGCTACCGCGTGGGCGACAGGCTCGTACGCAATGCCATGGTCATCATCGCGGACCCCAGCGATGAGTCCGGCAGCTCGGAAGAATCCGAGTAAATAACAAAAAGGGCGCCCTGGGAATTGACTAGTGACCTTCCCGCGGCGCCCTTTTACTTAACTTGTATCGATTCTCTTTGAAAGGAGGAGATGCCCAGTGAGCGCTAAACCCGAATGGGCAGACAAAGATTACTATGCGGATCTGGGGGTCTCCTCGTCCGCAGACCAGAACGAGATTAAGCGTGCTTACCGCAAGCTAGCGCGCGAAAATCACCCCGATACCCACCCGGACGACCCCGCGGCAGCGGAAAGGTTCAAGAAGGTTGCGGAAGCCTACGACGTGCTTTCCGACGCCACCGAGCGCAAGGAATACGACCAGTTCAAGGCCATGCTCCGCAATGGAGGCGGCTTTGGGCGGATGGGAGGCGCCGGATTTCCCGGCGGGTTTCGATCCACGCGCATGGGTGGACAAGGTGCGCAAGAATTCGACCTCTCGGACCTCTTCGGAGGATCCGCTGGAGGATCGGCTCAAGGCGGCGGTGTTGGGGATATCTTCGGTAGCGTTTTCAACCGCGGCGGTAGTGCTGGCCACTCAGCTAAACCGTCGCGGGGGGCCGACGTCGAAACGGAAATAACCCTCGACTTCCGCGAAGCCGCTAAGGGAACCACCATTCCCCTGGCACTCAGCGGCAATGCGCCGTGCACCACGTGCCACGGCTCGGGTTCCGCTTCCGGCAAGACCTCTACCTGTGGCACCTGCAGCGGTACCGGTTTTACCTCGGAAAACCGCGGTGCTTTCGGTTTCTCTGCCCCGTGCAAGGACTGCGATGGCACCGGCCGGCGCATCACGGATCCGTGTAAGGATTGCCACGGCACCGGCACGGTTCACCGCACCCGCAATATCACCGTGCGCATCCCTGCCGGCGTCATCGATGGGCAAAAGGTCCGCCTCGCCGGACAAGGCGAAGCAGGTCCCAACGGCACTCCAGCCGGTGACCTCTTCGTGGCGGTAACCGTAAAACCAGACAAGGTCTTTACTCGTGAGGGCGATGACCTCCATGTCACCGTTCCGGTTTCCTTCACGGAGCTGGCCTTGGGCGATACCATCGCGGTTCCAACTTTGGATAACCCGGTGCGCGTGAAGATCCCCGCTGGCACGCCGGATGGGCGCACGCTGCGGGTGCGCGGAAGGGGCATCGCCAAGCGCGGTGGCAACTCCGGTGATCTACTGGTTAGCGTGCAGGTTACCGTGCCCACCAAGCTCGATGCCGCCGCCTCCAGCGCCCTGCGCACCTATGCTCAAGCGGAAAAGGACTCCGGTTTCAACCCGCGTGCGGGTTGGGCCGGCGCCGAGAATGCTTAAGGCAGGAGGTGTGTTAAAAAATGAGCACTGGAAAGGCAGAAGATTCCGGCACCGCGGTCTACGTCATCTCCGTAGCTGCGGAACTCTCCGGAATGCATGCCCAAACCCTGCGCACCTATGACCGTATGGGCTTGGTCTCCCCGGCCCGCACTCGTGGCGGTGGCCGCCGCTACTCCGACCGGGACATCGAGCTGCTGCGCAAGATTCAGGCGCTGTCCCAAGATGATGGCGTCAACCTTGCCGGCATCAAGTCCATCATCGAGTTGACCGAGGAACGCGATCGACTCGAGGCCGAGCGCGACGCTTTAGCTGAAGAGGTCCGGGCCCTGCGCGAGCAGGCCGCTGGACGCCGCCCGCAGCGCAGTGGTGAGCTTGTCCATGTCCCACGGTCCACCTCCGTGGTGATGTGGAGCCCACGCACCGCGCGGGAGCGCAAGCGTTCCCGCGGCCGTGGATACGGCCAAGACTAACTTTCGCTCTGCAGACGAGTAAACCCAACCCCGCAGCCAGCTTCCCCGCTGGCAGCGGGGTTTCTTTGGCCTTGGCCGTGAGAACCACTTGATGATGCTGGGCCACTATCAGGAGACTAAGAATATGTTGGTCTCCTATTCGGACCAGCCGGCTGGTCTGTTCTAAAAGGCCCTACCCCTCGGACTAATCCGCGCGTGCCACTTGGCCTAGGCCGCGCAAGAACCGGGGGTCCTCCCAATAGGAGCCATGATCGCCAGGGAGGTCATCCGCGCCGGGAAGGGGAGTGGCACCAAAGGCATCAGTGGTGGGATCGGGGCCGTGGATGCCGGCGTGAGGCCCCGTCGCGATTGCGATGGGGTCGTTGGCGTTTGTGGCTGCCCAGATGCGGCCATGCAGTTCTGAGGCGTGGCCAGCGCCGGTGCCAGGACTGCCGACGAGCACTACGTCCTCAGCAATCCTTTCCTGCTTTGCGGCATGCCCGGTGACGACAGAACCATAGGAGTATCCCACTACGGTGCGCTTGGCCTGCGGATAGCGTCTACCGAGCGAGCGCTGAAACCGGGCGAGTTCTTGACTGGCAGTTCGCGCGGGAGTGGCGTGAACCGCACGGGGCAGGGAGGAGGGCGCCTGGTAGCCCAACCACACGACCGCGGGCCCGCCGCTGGCCTTGGCTAGATTGCGGCCGCGGTCTACCGCACGCTGCCAGGTTTCTGGATCGGAGGAGTGAACTCCTTCTACGAAGGTGGTAAGTGATGCCGGTGTGGTCCGGAAGCCGCCGGGGTCCACCATGGCTACGAGCCGGCCGTCGCTAGTTTCTAGCACTCGCATATCTGGGTTCTGTGCGGCGAGCTGAGATACGTGCTCGCTGGTGTGGGCAAGATTAATCTCGTGGACGGTATCCACTGGAAGATCGGAGAAGTCTTCCAAGCGAACGGGTGGGGCCATCCCGTCAGGCGTACATAGGGCATCGATTTCTTGGGAGCATAGCCAGTCGAGGGAATCGCCCAGCGCCCGCACTTGATTCAACAGGAGTCCTGCGGCGCTGGCCGCGGCGCCATTGCGCTCATCCACTTGCCCTAGAAATGCGATGATGCGGTCCTCGAGTTCCTCGCGGCGGGCCTGCAGGCTGGCGTGGAGTTCAAGGGTGGTGGCAACCTGCTCCATCTGGTGCAGCGGCTGGGCCAGCCAGTCGGTGTAGCCCGCCAAACTGGTGCGCGCGGCCTCGCCAGCGGGTCCACCCAGTGGTAGGTCGCGCCAATCCTGGTGTGCATCTATAACACGAAAGCGCAGTTCAGCGTGTTCGCTGTGCAACGTACTAGCACCATTTTTTAAAGCCACGGATAGGGTCATCGCGCATCTCCCAATGCCTGGCCCAGGCGGGAATCCACCCCGGTGGCAGTGACGAGGAAAGCCTCAACGGAGCGCAATTGCTCGGCCGTGGCGTCCTCCGTTGCAGCCACGGTGTTGGACCAGGTGGCACGGGCTCGCTCTAGTGCGGCCGCTGTGCGGCAGGCGGTATCGAGCGCGGCCGTCGGCGGTGGCAGCGGAGGGCGCGCCATGAGGGAGCGGACGTAATCGGGCAGGTGCGTGGGAATTTCTACATAACTCATGCCCCTAAGCCTGAAGGACCATACAACGCCGCGCTAGGGGTAAAGGCGCAGCCTGTGGATAACTCCGCATTGCTTCATTATTTTGGGAGGCATGAAGGTAGCAGCAGTGCAGTTAACGTCCACCGGTAATGTCACCGAAAACCAGGAATTGGCCCTCGCCAAGATCCGTGAGGCGGCCGGAAACGGGGCGCGGTTAATCGTGCTGCCGGAGGCCACGGCGCAGAATTTCCGCTCCGGGCGCCTTGATGAGCAGGCGCAGACGCTCGAAGGCCCGTTCGCCACGGCGATCCAAACGCTCGCGGAGGAGCTTGAGGTCACCGTCGTGGTCGGCATGTTCTGCCCAGCCGATACCGTGGAGCGCGACGGCAAGACCATTAACCGCGTGACCAATATGGCGCTCATTGCAGGCCCTGGCGTGCTGGGCGGCTACGACAAGATCCACACCTATGATGCCTTTGACTACCGCGAATCGGATACGGTCTTAGCCGGCGAATCGCTCGTAGCCTTCGACGTGGATGACCTTGTAGTGGGCGTGGCCACCTGCTATGACATTCGCTTCCCAGAGCAGTTTAAGGAGCTGGCCAGCCAGGGTGCGCAGCTCATTGTAGTACCCACGAGCTGGGCGGATGGCCCCGGAAAGCTGGAGCAGTGGCGCCTGCTCACGGCCGCGCGTGCCTTGGACTCCACCAGCTATATCGTTGCGGCCGGCCAATCGCGCCCGGGCGGTGACGCAGAGGCGGGCAATCCTTCCGGACCAACGGGTATTGGCCATTCCACCATCGTTGATCCGAATGGCGTGCGCATGGCCGAGGCCGGCTACGAGGATGACATCCTCTATGCCGACATCGATCCGAATGAGGTAGCGAAAACCCGCCGCGCCCTGCCGGTTGTGGCCTCTGTGGACTAGGCCAGAGCCGCGTAGTCTTCCGGCTGCCAGCGCCCGTCGCGGCCCCAGCTAAGGACGTCGATCTGCTGCTTGCCGACGCCCCTTTGAACCAACCTTTCCGCACCTTCCACAACCTCGTCGGCCGGTCCGACGAGTAAGAAGCGTGGGGGAGTGCCTGTGGATAACTCCACCTCGTTGACTACTACATCGGTCGGTTCCCCGGAGACTACGTAGTCAGCGCCGGGCGCCAATTCGCGGGCATTGAGCAGCCACGGGTCTTTTTCTTCCCGCACGATGCGGCGCACCGGCACGCCAAGTGCTGCCAGGTTCTGCTGGAAGTAGGTGTCATAGTGGGCGCCGGGGCTCCCTGCCACGGCGAAGAGGCGTGGTACTCGGCCGCGGTCATCATCGTCCAGCGCGGCGAGTGCCGCGCAGCGGGCCGTGGCCCACCCGGTGCCATAGGCAATAATGACCAGTTCGCCTGCGCCCGCGTTCTGCAGGCTAATGCCTCCGGCGGGCTGGCCCAGGGTCCACCAGTCTCCGGGCTGCGCGTGCGCGAGGGACCGGGAAGCTTCGCCCGCAGTGGAGACGTGAAAGACCACCTGGCCGGTTCCGTCGCTAGGCTGCGCAGGAGTGAGCATCCGCCATTGCCCGGGCAAGTACTGCGTGGTCACCGGAAAGTGCTGCCCCGGTTGATAGGGCACAGCCAGGCCAGCCTCCACGCGGATGATGGACGTCTCGCGGGTGGGGTGATCCACCGCCACCACTTGCGCCGAGTGCGCCGGTGCTTCGCCGGCGGCATCGGACTCCCGTGCGGCGTCGGCCATCGTGGCGCACACCTGGTGGATGACGTCGCAGGCAAAGTTGTATTGATACTGCGTCAGCGCCAAAACCCGCAGGCCCGCTACTAGGGCATCGTCGAAGCGGGAATAGATTTCGGCCGGAAACCCATGCCGGCGGTGATCGCGGGCGAGCTGGGTGAGTTTTGCGGAGACGTCGGCAAGCAGGGGCTCCCTAGGCTCCGTATGCTCAATCACCCACGCCAGCGCAGGCACCATCGAGGTATGGGTTTCGCGCATCGACAGGGCAAAAATCTGCCGGGATTCAGGCACCGCGTTAAAGAAATGCTCGTGCACCGCATCGCGGTACTCGTCTGCGTAATTTCGAAAATGCTCGCCCAATTCCCACATGTCACATCATCCTAATAGTCAGCGCCCAACCGGGGGTCGAGCTACCTACTGAAAGCTGTAGTGGGGGTGAAAACGGGAGCCTATGTTGTGGATCACTTAGCGGAAGGTATTGTATTCCCTATCCGCCTGCCCTCTAACGGGGGCAAGCCGCCATAATTGCACAGTTAGAAAGGGTCCCCATGGAAGATTTTTCCGCTTATACGCTCATGCTGGATGTGGGCTGGATTTCTTTGCTCATGGTCATCGGCAACGTCCTGCGCCACCAGGTGAAGTTCATTTTCCAGGACCTGCTGCTACCTGCCCCGATCACTGCCGGCCTCATCGGCCTACTGGTAGGTCCAAACGTGCTGGGCTGGATCAACTTCTCCGATAATTTGGGTGATTACACCTCCATCCTCATCGCGGTGGTCTTTGCGTCTATGGCCTATTCCATGGAAGTGGGCGGCAACATGGGCAAGGGCGCGCGCAATATGTGGGGCTATTCCACCATGATGTTCACCGGCCAGTGGGGCCTGTTCATCGTGCTGGGTCTTTTCCTTTTTGCGCCGCTTTTCGATACCCCGAATTGGTTCGGCATGATGCTGCCCGTCGGTTTCACCGGCGGCTTCGGTACCGCCGCGGCCGTGGGTGGTGCGCTCGAGGGCGTAGGCGCTGATGCCGCGTCTTCGCTCGGCTTTACCTCCGCGACCGTCGGCACGCTGGCCGCAATCATCGGCGGCGTAGTCGCCGGTAACTGGGGCATCCGCAAGGGCAAGGTTTCCCACGTACCCAAGGAGCTGCCGGAAGAGCTGCGCCGCGGCTATATCAAAAACATCGATGAGCGCCCGTCGCTCGGCCGCGCTACCACCAACCCTTCCTCCATCGAACCGCTCGCATTGCACTTCGGCTTCATCATCTTGACCGTGATGACCGCCTATGGGATCAACCAGGGCCTGAGCAGCATCTGGGAGAATGTCTCCGTGCCGCTTTTTGCCATGTCCATGGTGGTGGGCCTAATCTTCCGTGCGCTTATGAACTTCGTCGGCGCAGAGGACTACCTGGATAAGGGCTCCATTTCCTCCGTCTCTGGTGCGGCCACGGACTACCTCATTGCCTTCGGTGTGGCCGCCATCGTCCCGGCCGCTATTGCCTCTTATTGGCAGGCACTTCTCCTGCTCTTCGTCCTGGGCACCATCTTCTGCGCGTTCTTCTTGCTGTGGTTCCCGGCCGAGTTCTTTGGTGAGCGCTGGATTGAGCGCGGCATCTTTGGCTGGGGCTGGGCTACCGCCACCGTGGCGACCGGCATCGCCATCCTCAAGATTGTGGACCCCAAGCTTAAGTCCGGCACGCTATCTGAATACGGCATGGCCTACATTGGTTTCGGCCCATTCGAAATCTCGTGGACCATCATCGCGCCTATGGCCGTGATGTACGGATTCACCGGCATTTTCGGTGCCATTTCCCTGGCGATTTCCATCGGCGTCTACATTGCTTTTAAATCCATGCGCCTTATGCCGCCGCGCGGCACTATCTTCCAAGAGGGCATCGGCCATGTAGGACAAAAGCAGGAATAGCCGCGCTTGCCGACGTCCCCTCCCTCACACAGCTACCTTAAAAAACTATGAGATAGGGCGCGCAAAAACTAAGAAAATGTTCCATCGGTGCAAGGCGGGTGGACGTGGCTGCGGCCGTGACCATGGCCTATCGGCCCCGCCACCACCGTCAACATTGGTGAGGGGCTACATACTTGAAAAGGGTAATCGATTGGGGCCATCCCTAAACCTTAAAATTTGTTAGAATCAGTGGGTATCAATCTCAGGAATGATGAGGAACTAGATGTACCAGTTGGATGCGGCTTCCAGTCGGGCGATTATCCTGGAAGCCGCTGTTTATATAGCGGGCTCCGCAGGCGAGCAGGCTGTTACCGTGGACTCTGTGGCGGACTAGGCTGGCCTCTCGCCGGAGGCGGTTTCCGCGGAATTTACCAGCGGTGCTGACATGCTTGCGGCACTCCCAGATTTTTTGGATTGCCGCATGTCTGAATACATGGTGGAAGCGGCGCGTCACCTGCCGGAGGGTAATTCCGGCGGCGATGTCCTCATGCAGTTGGCCGAGGCCTACTTTGCCTACGCACAGGACGAGCCTAGTATCTACCACTACCTCTTCGAGCGGTACGATGCCATGGATGAGGAGCGGGTCTGCCAATTTGCCAAGGGAGAAAAGTCGGGCACTCCGGGTGCGGACATGGCGCTGGACGTCGTCAAGCGCTTTGCTGAAGAGCAAGGTGCCGTCGTTGCCCAGGACGGAGACATCTCGCCCCTAGAAATCGGTCGCATCACCTTGGCGTGTTGGGCTGTCATCCATGGCATGGGCCATCTAAGTGTGGTGGGCATCTTGCGCCTGCAGCATGCCGTTATTCGCGCCGCTAACTTGAAGCAGGTGGATCGCCTCGTGATTGATGCCCTGCAATATTGGTTTAAGAATAAGCAGATTCCGCAACGCCGCCCCATTATGAACGATGCTCGTGGCATCGTAGAAAAAGTCATGGGCAGCGAGCGTGAAAAACCCTTCGTTGTCCCGGATAACCTCGAGCAGATGGATCCTGAGGAAGCCAAGAAGGTCATTATTGAGGCCGCGCTGCGCGTGGCTGGTCGCCGTGGTGTCGACCGCCGCTTCTTTGACCACGTGGCCGAAAAACTTGGTACCTCCAAAGACTTCCTGACCACCATCGTGGACAATGACTTCGCGCTGCGTGAGGTTGCAGAAACCCTCACCACCACAGAGATGGCGAAGGACTTCGAGGACTGTCTCGCCGTGCTTCCAGAAGATACCCCCACCGTAGACCGCCTGCAGATTGTTGCTGCCGCCTACTTTAACTACGCGATGATGTACCCAGAGCGCTTCAGCTCCATTATTGCGCTGGCCAGCGGTTCCATTGTTCCGCACAATGGTGATGGTAGCTCGCATGAGGGTATGACCAAGAACTTTGCCATCATGATGGACCTGCTCCGCAAGTTTGTCATCGAGATGGGAATTACCCCCACCGACCACCTAGTTTATATCAGCACCTTGGCTGTATGGGCCGGCGCCAATGGCATTGCCCATCTGTGCAGTATCGGCGATTTCAAGACCTTTAATGAAGATCTCAAGTGGGCGCTTTTCATTCAGGTAGTGACCGTATCCTTCTTCGCTACCGCCCACAGCTTGCAGATTCTCGGCCACGAAAACGAGGAGTACAAGCAGGTTTAAAAGCCCTGCATAAAGTTGAGCGGATTACGCTCAAAAATATTTAAGTTGAGTGGAATAGGCTCAACTCTGGGTGCGTTGTGCTAAGTGAAGCCCTACAGTGGGTGAATAAAACTTAGAAGGAGCAACGCACACATGAACTCATTTAACCCCACCACTAAAACACAAGAGGCTTTGCAGGACGCCCTGCAAACCGCCTCGTCCAATGGCAATCCGGATATCCGCCCGGCCCACCTGCTGGCAGCCATTCTTAGCCAAGAAGGCGGAATTGCCGCCCCAGTTCTTAAGGCCACCGGCGTAGACCCGGATACCGTGCTCAAGGAAGCCCGCGAGCTTGTTGATTCTTATCCCAAGGCCGAGGGCGCCAATATGGCCAACCCGCAATTTAACCGCGACGGCCTCAACGTCCTGACCAAGTCGCAGGAGCTGGCCGGGGAGCTGGGCGATGAATTCGTCTCCACCGAGGTCCTTCTCGCCGCTATTGCCGGCTCTAAGACCGACGCCGCCGAGCTACTTACCGGCCGTGGTGCTACTTATGACGCCATCAAGGGCGCCTTCCCCTCCGTGCGCGGTGCCGCCAAGGTGACCTCTGAGAACCCAGAGGACCAGTTCCAGGCCCTAGAAAAGTACGCCACGGACCTCACCGCACGCGCCCGCGAGGGCAAGATCGACCCGGTCATCGGCCGCGATCAGGAAATCCGCCGCGTGGTCCAGGTGCTCAGTCGCCGTACGAAGAATAACCCAGTGCTCATTGGTGAGCCCGGCGTGGGCAAGACCGCCATCGTGGAGGGCCTAGCCCGCCGTATCGTGGCTGGCGACGTCCCCGAGTCCCTTAAGGGCAAGACCCTCATCAGCCTGGATCTTGGATCCATGGTCGCCGGTGCTAAGTACCGTGGTGAATTCGAGGAGCGCCTTAAGGCCGTGCTCGATGAGATTAAATCCTCCGAGGGCGAGATCATCACCTTCATCGATGAGCTGCACACCATCGTCGGCGCCGGCGCTACTGGCGACGGCTCCATGGACGCCGGCAACATGATTAAACCCATGCTGGCCCGCGGCGAGCTACGCCTCGTTGGCGCCACCACCCTGGACGAGTACCGCAAGTACATCGAAAAGGACGCCGCCCTCGAGCGTCGCTTCCAGCAGGTCTACGCCGCCGAACCTTCCGTGGAAGACACCATCGGCATCCTGCGTGGCTTGAAGGAGCGCTACGAGGTGCATCACGGCGTGCGCATCATGGACTCCGCGCTGGTATCGGCCGCCGAGCTTTCCAACCGCTACATCACCAACCGCTTCCTGCCGGATAAGGCCATCGACCTCGTTGATGAGGCAGGCTCCCGCTTGCGCATGGAGATCGACTCCTCCCCGCAGGAAATCGACGAGCTTGAGCGCATCGTTCGTCGCATGGAGATCGAAGAGCTGGCGCTGAAGAAGGAATCTGACGCCGCCTCCCAGGATCGCCTAGCCGCCCTGCAAGGGGAGCTCGCGGACCAGCGCGAGAAGCTCGGCGAGCTCAAGGCCCGCTGGGCCAACGAGAAGAAGGCCATCGACGATGTCCAAAACATCAAGGAAGAACTCGATGACCTGCGCCGCCAAGCCGAAATCGCCGAGCGCGACGGCGACCTCGCACTGGCCTCTGAGATCAACTACGGCAAGATTCCACCGCTGGAAAAGGATCTCGCGGCCGCGGAGGTCAAGGCCACCGAACAGCGCAATACGATGCTCGATGAGGAGGTAAGCCCGGACACCATCGCGGAGGTCGTTTCCGCCTGGACCGGCATCCCGGCCGGCAAGATGTTGCAGGGCGAGACCGAGAAGCTGCTCAACATGGAATCCGTGCTGGGCAACCGCGTGGTCGGCCAGAAGGAAGCCGTCACTGCCGTATCGGACGCAGTGCGCCGCTCCCGTGCGGGCGTGGCCGACCCCAACCGCCCGACTGGTTCCTTCCTCTTCCTCGGCCCCACCGGTGTGGGCAAGACCGAGCTGGCGAAGGCATTGGCAGACTTCCTCTTCGACGATGAATCTGCCATGGTGCGCATCGATATGTCGGAGTACGGCGAGAAGCACTCTGTTTCCCGCCTCGTCGGTGCCCCTCCGGGATACGTCGGGCACGAGGCTGGCGGCCAGCTCACCGAGGCCGTGCGCCGACGCCCCTACACGCTCGTGCTTTTCGACGAGGTAGAAAAGGCCCACCCCGACGTCTTTGACGTCCTCCTGCAGGTTCTGGATGAAGGCCGGCTTACCGACGGTCAAGGACGCACCGTCGACTTCCGCAATACCGTCATCATCCTGACCTCCAACCTGGGCGCCGGCGGCACCCGCGAGGAGACCATGGATGCGGTGAAGAAGGCCTTCAAGCCCGAATTCATCAACCGCCTCGATGATGTGGTCATGTTCGAGCCCCTTTCTGAGGAACTTCTGCGTGGCATCGTTGACATCCAACTGCGCGGCCTGTCCGATCGCCTCGACGCCCGCCGCCTGACCCTGCAGGTTTCGGATTCCGCCAAGTCCTGGCTGGCCGAGCGCGGCTACGACCCGGCCTATGGCGCCCGCCCGTTGCGCCGCACCATCCAGCAGGCCATTGGTGACAAGCTCGCTAAGAAGCTGCTGGCCGGCGATATTGTCGACGGCGACACCGTCCACGTGGACGTCGCCGATGGCGGCGCCGAGCTAGACATCGCCGCCCGCTAGTCGGCCGCGCAGCGCCCGCCGCGCCAAATCCTGCTCATGCCCTTAGACTCGGGGGCATGAGCATTTTGGTCTCCCCGCAAGAACTCCGCGAATCTATTTATCACGGCGAGCGTTTCACCCTCTTAGCCACCCACTGGCAGCCGCAGCTGCGCCAGAGCTACAACGAATTTACCTCCCTGCACATCCCGACGGCACTGTTTAGCGATACCGCCAATTCCTTCGCCGGCTTGCCCGGCTCCCAAGTAGGCCGCAACCCGCTGCCGGATCCGGATAAGTTGCAGGAGCACTTCCGCCAGTGGGGAATCCGTGAGGACCGTCCCGTCGTGGTCTATGACGAGGGCCGTGGCCTTTTCGCTGGCCGCGCGTGGTGGACCCTGCGCTGGGCTGGTCTAGACAACGTCCGCATCCTCGACGGCGGCTTGGCCAATTGGCGCCACCTGGGCTATACCACGCTGACCGGCCCTGGCAACTTCGCCGTCGGTGCCACCGCCGAGGTCAACCCGGGTCAGATGCCCGTGGCCACCATCGATGACGTGCGCAATCACGATGGCCTGCTCATCGATACCCGCACCCGCAACCGCTTCGCCGGCCGCCGCGAGAACCTCGACCTCAAGGCCGGCCACATCCCCGGCGCCGTCAATGTGCCGGAGCGCCTGTTCCACAACGATGGCCTGCGCACTTGGAAGTCCGCGGGCGAAATCCGCGAAGTGCTTTTCGACGCCGGCCTCACCCCCGACAACGTCCAAGGCGCCATCATCTACTCCGGTTCCGGCAACCACTCCGCCCTCGCCCTTGCCGCCATGGAAGACGCCGGCTTCACTGGCCTGCGCCACTATGTCGGCGGCTGGTCCCAGTGGTCCGCCAACCCCCACAACCCCGTCGAGCGCGGCGACCGCTTCACCGTCAACGGCTAATCGCCCCAGCCCGCCCCTCGCCTTCGCCCTCAGCCTCCCGCGTCCGCGCGCCGAGCGCTGAGGGCTTGCTCCTTCCTACTACTATCGTGGGATGATGGCTTTTCTAATCCTTGCTCTCGCGGTTCTTCTCGGCATTGCTGGCGGTGCCCTGCTGCTTTACGACGGCAAACAGCGCACCTCCACCCCTACACCCTCCGCCGACGCGGATCCCAGCGCCGAGGATCCCAGCTCCGCGGATCCCGCCCCCGCAGGCGCCACTCCGACGGACTCTGCATCCTCCGACGCCGCACCCGAAAACGCTGCCTCGGCCGAGCCTGCCGATTCGGCCTCGAGCGTCGCCCCCGAGCGCGCCCCTGCCGCTGACCCGGCCACCCCAGCCACCGAAGCAGCTGCGTCAGCTCCCGCACCGGAATCCGCGCCCGAGCCTGCGCCCGAGACCCCGCCCCAGCGAGAACCTGAGCCAACCGACGAACCCGAACCGGAACCCGATGGCGAACCAGCCCCCGAACCGGAGCACCAGTCGACCCCCGAGACCACAAGCGAGCACCCCGCGCCTTCCAAGCCACACGCACGCCACCGGCCGATCCTGCCAGGAACCATGCGCCGCGAGCGCCGCAATTGGGCGGAAGCCAAGGGATTTGAATTCATGAAGGCCGACCCTTACCTCGTTGACGAATGGACCAGGGGAGTGGCCTCCACGGGCGCGGCTCCCAAAGACATTGTCGCGGGCAACGTGTACGGCCACGAGATGCTGTTGATGGACATCGATGGCGTCAACGTCATGGCTATGCGCACCGGTGCGGCCTCCGACATGGTGGTGGACTTTCGCCGCTTCGACCGCGACGACGCGAAGGCTTCCGAGGACCTGCTTTTGGCCATGGCCATCGAGGGATTCGATGTGTATTCCTCGGATAGTGCCGTGACCGAGCGCATGGTGGATGAGCGCGTCCACGTCGCCCTGCAGCAAATGCCCGAGGCCGTCACCGCACTATGGCTGGAAACGGAGTGGGTCCTGGCGCAGACCACGAAGCAGGCGCGCTCTGCGGAATGGGACGCGATGCTTCCACCTCTCGCCCTGCTTGCCGACGCCGCCCGCGTCCTCCCCCCGCGTTCCTCGGCCACCCATGTGGTGCGCCTCGAGGAATTGGACCCAGCCCGCGAGATTCCCGCCCAGCCCATCGTCGAGGCCGTCGGCGGCGCGCCGGCGGCCGGCGCGCCCGAATTCGAGCGACCCGTCATCCAACGGCCGGAAGAACCGCTGCAGATGCCGTCTCGGGCCTACTCTGAAACCCGTGGCCCGGTTGAGCACAGCGCCCTCGGCGGCGACGAAGTAGACGCCATTGCCGACGGCCGCGAGCGCCCCACCCCCGATTCCCACACCGCCCGCCTGCCGCGCCAGCAGTTCCGTGCCGCCTCCATCTTCGACAGCCCCTCCGCCGACTCCACCATCGACGGTCCCCGCGCGGCCGACCCCAACCCAGTCGACACCACCCCGGCAAGCGAGTCCGCGGCCGATCGCAACCAGGCCGACCCCAACCCGGCGAGCGAGTCCGCGGCCGAGGAATCGGACCCGCGCCGGGGAGAGTAGCCTAGAGTCCGATACCGGCGGCCGGCCGCCGTCCCCGAACCACAACAAGGAGCAGATGACTGTGGATTCTCACACCACCAACGCCCAGAACGCGCACGCCCAGAACTTGGACGCCGAGAAGAAGGCCCGCCTCGCCGAACTGATTAAGGAACTGGCCGTCGTCCACGGCAAGGTGACCCTGTCCTCAGGTAAGGAAGCTGACTACTACGTGGATCTCCGCCGCGCTACCTTGCATCACGAAGCTTCCCGCCTTATCGGCGCCCTGCTGCGCGAGTTGACCGCAGATTGGGATTTCGCGGCCGTCGGTGGCCTGACTCTCGGCGCCGACCCGGTTGCTACCTCCATCATGCATGCCGAGGGCCGCGATATCGACGCCTTCGTCGTGCGCAAAGAAGCCAAGAAGCACGGCATGCAGCGTCGCATCGAGGGCGCGGACGTAGAAGGCAAGAAGGTTCTTGTCGTAGAAGACACCACCACTACCGGTAACTCCCCGCTGACCGCCGTGGCCGCGCTGCGCGAGGCCGGCGCCGAGGTCGTGGGCGTGGCGACCGTTGTGGACCGCGAGACCGGGGCCGGCGACGTCATCGCCGCAGAAGGCCTCGAGTACCGCTCCCTGCTGGGCCTGGGCGACCTTGACCTCGCCTAACGCAGATGGCGCGGCCGACCAGGCCAAGGGCCCGACCGAGTGGAACGAGGGCCGCCATGGCGTAGGCCCCTGGGAAGGTCCGCTGCCGCAAGGGCCGGAGGCCGCGAAATACGATCCAGAGCTGCTTGCCGAAGGCGACCGTCGCAACGTCGTCGACGCCTACCGCTACTGGAGTAGGGAAGCGATCAAAGAGGACATCGATAAGCGCCGGCATAGCCTGCACATCGCCATCGAGAACTTTGAAAATGACGCCAATATCGGCACCGTCGTGCGCACCGCCAACGCCTTCGCCGTCGATACCGTGCACATCGTCGGCCGCCGGCGGTGGAATCGCCGCGGGGCAATGGTCACAGATAGGTACCAGCACTTGATGCACCACGAGAGCGTCGAGAAGCTTATTGCTTGGGCGGCCGAGGAGGGCCTTACCGTCGTTGCCATCGACAACACCCCCGGTTGCGTGCCCCTGGAAACGGCCGAGCTGCCGGAGCGCAGCCTGCTGCTCTTCGGCCAGGAAGGCCCCGGCGTGACGCAAGCGGCCCAGGATGCCGCGGTGATGACCTGCTCCATCGCCCAATTTGGCTCCACCCGCTCCATCAACGCGGGTGTCGCGGCCGGCATCGCCATGCACGCCTGGATCCGTCAGCACGCCGATCTGGACAATTCCTGGTAGGAAGATCGTTACACTAGCTATATCTACCCGTGCGACTGGAGTGATTGAGGAACCGTGGAAGAAAAGTGGGCCCACCGCGCCGAACTCGCAGAGGCCGCCATCAATGAGCGCCACGCGCACTCCGTATGGGGCCTGCCGCGCACCAATCTTGCCGTGGTCAGCTGGCCGCCCACCACGAAGGAAAAGCTCTTTGTCCACTGGCACTACTGGTGGCAGGCCCACTACCTGGACTGCCTCGTCGATGCGGCGCTGCGCAATAACACCAAGGTGCGCCGCCACCGCATCTATGACACCTTGCGCGGCATTCGCATCCGCAACCTCGCGCAGCTGACCAAGAATAAGTACTACGATGACAAAGCCTGGCTCGCCCTGGCTTTCGGCCGCGTGGAGGGCCTGAAGAAGGCAAAGACACCGAAGCGGCTCGCGGCTCTGCAGCGCAATATCCACGAAGGCCTCGATGAATCGCTTGGCGTGCTGCCGTGGCGCCTGGGCGAGAATTTCATGAACGTGCCCTCCAACGGCCCGGGCGCCATCATGCTCGCGCGCATGGGGCGCATTGAGGAAGCACGCCACATCGTTGACTGGATCTATGACCACCTGCTGGACGACGACGGCTACATCATGGACGGCGTTCGCATGCGCATGGACGGCCCTGAGGTGGTAAAAAACATCCACCCCTACTGCCAGGGCGTAGTGCTCGGCGCGTGCCTGGAAATCGTGCTGGCGCTGCGGGAAAAGGCCGGCGTGGGCGATTTGGAACAGATCGACAGCGTGCAGGAGGCGGAGATGGCTTCCGAGATGATGGATTACATCATCCGCATCCGGGGCTTGGTGCAGACCGTGGCTTCGGGAATGGCTACGCCTTCGGGCGTGGTGGACTGGGAGACCGGCGATGGCGACGGTGGCCTGTTTAAGGGAATTTTGATGCGCTATCTTGCCGACGTCGCTGTGCGCCTGCCCGGCGATTCCCCCGCCAACCGCGCGACGAAGAAGCTAGCCGCGCGCATGGTGATGGCCTCGGCCGAGTCGGTGTGGGAGCACCGCTTAGAGGTTGATGGTCTGCCGATCTTCGGCTCTGACTGGTTGTCCGATGCGCGCCTGCCGCATAACTACGGCTTCGGCCGGCGCACCATGAGCGAGAAGGTAGGCATCATTCGCGTAGACGAGCGCGATTTGTCGGTGCAGCTTTCCGGCTGGATGCTGATGGAGGCCTGCGCCCGCGTGGCGCGATATTTGGCTAAATAGCCCACGCTTGTCGGAGTGGATTGGTCCCGGAAGTGACCGGGTTGAAAATGTCACACGGTTTTTGCGGCAGAATTTCCGGGAAACGGGCATACTTGGGTGCTGGAACGTGTTTGACCACAAACCCACTTTTTAAGGATGGAAACTCATGCCAATTGCAACCCCTGAGGTCTATAACGAGATGCTGGATACCGCGAAGAAGAATGGCTTCGCGTTCCCAGCTATCAACTGCACCTCTTCTGAGACCATTAACGCAGCTCTGAAGGGCTTTGCTGAGGCCGAGTCCGACGGTATCATCCAGTTCTCCACCGGTGGTGCCGCTTTCGGTTCCGGTCTGGCACTGAAGGACAAGGTCAAGGGTGCTCAGGCATTGGCCGCATTCGCTCACGAGGCCGCCAAGCACTACGGCGTCAATATCGCGCTGCACACCGACCACTGCCAGAAGGAAGTGCTCGATGAGTACGTCCGTCCGCTGCTGGCTATCTCCCAGGAGCGCGTGGACCGCGGTGAGAACCCGCTGTTCCAATCCCACATGTGGGACGGCTCCGCTATCCCCATCGACGAGAACCTGGTCATCGCCCAGGAGCTGCTGGAAAAGGCTAAGAACGCGCACGTCATCCTCGAGGCCGAAATCGGCGTCGTCGGCGGCGAAGAAGACGGCGTTCAGGCAAAGGCAGGCGCTAATCTCTACACCTCCCCGGAGGACTTTGAGAAGACCATCGATGCCCTAGGCACCGGCGAGAAAGGCCGCTACATGCTGGCCGCTACTTTCGGCAACGTTCACGGCGTCTACAAGCCAGGCAACGTGAAGCTGCGCCCAGAGGTCCTGCTCGAGGGCCAGAAGGTGGCACAGAAGAAGCTCGGCCTGGGTGAGGACGAGTACGCATTCGACTTCGTCTTCCACGGAGGCTCCGGCTCCGAGAAGGAAAAAATTGAAGAGGCACTTCGCTACGGCGTCATCAAGATGAACGTGGACACCGATACCCAGTACGCCTTCACCAACCCGATCGCTCGCCACATGATGGAGAACTACGATGGCGTATTCAAGATCGACGGCGAGGTTGGCAACAAGAAGGTCTACGATCCACGCTCCTACCTGAAGAAGGCAGAGCAGGGCATGTCCGAGCGCGTCATCGAGTCCTGCCAGGACCTGCACTCTGTGGGCAAGTCCCTCTCCAAGTAACTTGGCCACCGTGCTCTAAGTTGAGGCAGCCTCGTACATAGGCATGCCGAATGAGCCGCTTCCCCCGCGTGGGAGGCGGCTTTTTCGTTCTCTCGGCCGGGGCGATTTTAGGCCGGGGCTTGGTGATCTGCCGGCGCAGTTAAAGGTTGTGGTTGGGGCTTGGCGGCCTAGCGGGGCTGGGGACGAAGCGTGGGGTATTGCTCCACGGCGGTACCCAAGCGATGCGGCCATTTACGCGCACCATACGGCCGCGTTCTGTGGGCCGCGAGGGGTCATCTTGGTTGACGGCGTTGTGGTGCGCGCACAAGGTGACCAGATTTTCTTGGTTGGTGGGCCCGCCGGCGGACCACGCGGTGAGGTGGTGGACTTGGGCGTCGTCGGCAGGCGTATTGCACCCCGGCCAGGCGCACACGGGATGCTCGGCCGAGGCGAGCATGCGCTGTTTCCATGTGGCCATGCGCTCGGTGCGATACAGGTTTACCGGGCCGTGTTCGGGGTGAACAAGACTGACGTAGCCGCGCTGGGCGAGAGCGCGGGCAACCAACTGTGCGCCGGTCATGCGGGCGCCGTTGGTGAGCTGGAGGGTGATATCGGTGGCATCGGAAGGCGCGGCGACGATGCGGTCGAGCTGGTCTAGGGTGAGGATGACGTTGGTGTGCACGGCCGGCAGCGCGCCGGGGTTGCCCTCGAGGAGGACCTTCTTGGCGGCGGCGAGGGGATCGTCTTTATTGACGGAGGAGAGCACGCCCTTGATATCGGCGATATCGGTGGGATCAGCCGTAATGGAGATGGTGTGGGGTCCGTCGGGGCGGCGGGTATAGCGCACGCCGGGCTCAGGGCGGCGGGGCGGATTGAGCTGTTTGAGGAGCTTCTTGGCCACAGAAGGGATGAGGCGGGCCTCGGTGCGGCAGAGCTCTAAGCGCAGGTCCCAGGCGCGGTTGGTATCTCGCACGCGGCGGGTATAGGACTCGATGCTATCGAGCGTGGCGAGGTCGTGAGCGCGGGTTCGGGCGGCGTCGCGCGCGAGGCGCTGCTTGCGGCTATTGGATGTGCGGCCGAAGTAGACGTGTTGCAGACGGGCGAGCTGGGTAGCCAAAAGGGGGCTGGCTCCGGCCTTGAGGAGTGAGTCTTCGGAGCAGCCCTGAAATTCGGCGACGAGGTCGACGCCGCGGCGGCATAGCAAGAGAAATTCGGTGTTCACACGGCCGAAGCTAAAGGGCACGCGAGGACCGAACAAGCGGTGCGCGGCCGGGAAGGGCGAAATTGTGGATAGGTGGGGAAAAGGGGGCGTCGGCAAGAGCTATCCACAGGCCAGCCGACGGCCGAGATGCGCGGGGACGGCGGCGATGGTAGGGGCGGTCTTCTATGCTGGAAGTCATGTCGGAAGCGAAGGAAAGAGTCTCAACGCGGGAAAAGCTGCGGGTGATTGACCGCTCGGTGCTCTCGCGGGTAAACCGCATCCGCGCGCGGTTTGTCTACATCGTCCAGGCGACCATTGGTGCGGCGCTCGCGTACTGGGTGGCCGGCGATGTGGTGGGGCACCCCCAGCCGTTCTTTGCGCCGATTTCTGCGGTCATCATTCTGGGGATGTCTGGTGGGGACAGGATGAAAAAGGCACTGGAGATGTCGATTGGCGGCATCATTGGCGTGGCCGTGGGCGACCTACTCTTCCAGATTGTGGGGCAGGGGCCGTTTCAGATTTTCTTCATTGTGGGCGCGGGCCTGGTGGTGGGCTCGTTTTTGACCAAGTCGCCGCTGGTGACCAACCAGATTGTCTTTGGCGCGATTTTGATTGCGACGATTTTCCCACCCACGGAGGGGCCGGGTGGCCTGCACCGCGCGATCGACGCGATGATTGGCTCGGGCATTGGCTTGATAACCATTGCGCTGATTCCCAATTCCCCGTTGGTGGAGGCGCGGCGCGAGGTCTCGAAGGTGTTAAAGATTGCCTCGAGCATTCTTGCCGACGTCACCTATGGCATCCGCCAGCAAGACCCCGCCGTCATCCGCGACGCGCGTGAGGCGGTGCGCGGTACGCAAGACAGCGTGAATACCCTGCTGAGCGCGGCGCAATCGGGCAGGGAGGCCTCGGAGGTCTCGCCCCTGTTGTGGGCATCGCGGCGCAGCATTCGATCGCTGGAGCGCATCCTCATGCCGGTGGATAACGCGGTCCGCGGTGTGCGCGTGCTCTCTCGCCAGGCGCTGGGCCTGACGGAGGACCGCGACAAGGTTTCGGACGAGCAGGTGGAATTGCTCGATGAGCTTTCTGAAATCATGCTCGCTGTAAGTGAGCTCTACGGACGGGGCAAAAAGCACGGCCACGATGAGGCGATTGAAATTCCGGACCTTGTGCAGCGCCTGCGCATCGTGGGCGGGCGCGCCGGGCTGGACATCATCGACAAGGACGGCACGTTATCGGCCTATATGATTCTGGGCCAGACGCGCTCCCTCGTCGTAGACATGCTGATGGTGTGTGGGCTGTCGCGTGAGTCGGCCGTGGCGCACCTGGTGCCGACCTCGCAGCACCCGGCCTACCCGCCGGAGGTGTGGGGGCGCGAGGACTAGCGTCCTCGCGCGTAGATAAAGACGTCGTGCGCAATGAGTGACGTCGCGGGGGCTAAGGGCGGACGATCTGAAGGTCGCGCAGGTGGCGGTAGAAGGTCACGCGGGTCACCGGCCGCTTGTGAGGGACCGAATCGACGATGACGCGCAGCTGTGGGCCGCCGGCCTGGACGGCGCGGCCGGTGCGCACGGATTCGGGGTCGAGTTGGCCGGGCTTGCGCAGGAGCGAGCGGAGGCGGCCCTGGGATTCGACGGGGGAGGTGGCGCGGGCGGCGAGGATGCCGGGGGCATCGGTCATCGGGACTAGGCGTGCGCCGAAGGTCTTGGGGGAGGAGGCGGCGAGCGTGTGGTCATCGATGATGATTTCGCCGGTGAAAGCGCCGTTTGCGGAATCCGAGATGGTGGCAGAGCCAGCGACTGCGAGGCCAGAATCGTTGCGGATGAGCGGAGCTGGGCGGACCGGAGCGGTGCGGGCGAAATCGAGGGCTTCGGCCGGGGCGGTGGGAAGGCCCCAGTTCTGCGCGGCCGCGGACGGGGTGGAGGCGGATGCTGCGGCCGAGGGGACGGGGATGAAGGCGACTTCGGCCCAGAGGCGATCAGAGCGCATGAGGCGAGTGAGCACGGCCGAAAGCGCGGCATCGGAGCCAGCGACGACGATGCGGGCGGGCTCTGCTAGGTGCGAGGCCTGAGGGGCTGGCTCTGGCGCACCGAGGTGGCGGACGTCGGGCTGGGCGGCGATGTCGTCGAGGGAGGGGGTGGGGTCGGTGGGAAGGAGGGGGGATAAGAAGGCGTCGATAAGCGCGAGCTCTTTGCGGGTAGGAACGGCCGAGAGATTATGGGCCTCAGCGGGCATGGGGATGTCCGGAGCACCGCAGCGGAGGAACAAAAAACGCATGCGCACCATGCTACGCGCGCTTTTTGGGCCGGGAAAGTGTAAGGTTGGAGAGTATTTTGGCTTCAATAATGAGGAAGTGACTAAACAATGGCAGCGATCGTCATTGTCGGCGCCCAATGGGGCGACGAAGGCAAGGGCAAAGCGACCGACATCCTCGGCGGCAAGGTTGACTACGTGGTCAAGCCGAACGGCGGCAATAATGCCGGCCACACCGTCGTGGTAGGCGGCGATAAATATGAGCTGAAGCTCCTGCCAGCCGGCATCTTGTCTGAGAACGCTACCCCGGTGCTGGGCAATGGCGTAGTGATCAACCTTGAGGCGCTCTTTGATGAAATTGATGGCCTTGAGGCCCGCGGCGCGAACGCCTCGCGTCTGAAGATTTCCGCCAATGCGCACCTAGTGGCGCCGTACCACCAGACCCTGGACCGCGTGCAGGAACGCTTCCTGGGCAAGCGCGCTATCGGCACCACCGGCCGCGGCATTGGCCCGACCTACGCCGACAAGGTTGCGCGCATTGGCATCCGCGTGCAGGACATCTTTGATGAGTCCATCCTGCGCCAGAAAGTGGAATCCGCGCTGGATATCAAGAACCAGATGCTGGTGAAGATGTACAACCGCAAGGCCATCGAGGCAGACCAGATTGTGGAGTACTTCCTGAGCTACCGCGATCGCCTGCGTCCGATGGTTATCGACGCTGAGCTGGAGCTCAACAAAGCCCTCGAAGCTGGCAAGCACGTGCTCATGGAGGGCGGCCAGGCCACCATGTTGGATGTGGACCATGGCACTTACCCGTTCGTGACCTCGTCAAACCCGACCGCCGGTGGTGCTTCCGTGGGCTCCGGCATTGGTCCAACCCGCATCAAGACCTCCCTGGGCATCATCAAGGCCTACACCACCCGCGTGGGTGCTGGCCCGTTCCCCACCGAGCTCTTTGATAAGTGGGGCGAGTACCTGCAGACCACCGGCGGCGAGATTGGCGTGAACACCGGCCGCAAGCGCCGTTGTGGTTGGTACGACTCCGTCATTGCGCGCTACGCCACCCGTGTGAACGGCTTTACCGATTACTTCCTGACTAAGCTGGACGTTCTCACGGGAATCGGCGAGATTCCGATCTGCGTGGCCTACGACGTCGACGGCAAGCGCTACGACGAACTGCCGCTTACCCAGTCCGAGTTCCACCACGCCGAGCCCATTTTCGAGACCATGCCGGCCTGGGATGAGGACATTACCGAGTGCTCCACCTTTGAGGAGCTACCGCAGAAGGCCCAAGACTACGTCCTGCGCCTAGAAGAGCTCTCCGGCTGCCGCATTTCCTACATCGGCGTCGGTCCTGGCCGCGACCAGACCATCGTGCGCCACGATGTGATGGAAGATCAGTAAAGCAAGTCCGCTTTCAATCGTCGAATGAGCCCCGCCTCGTAGTGTTTCCACTGCGTCGCGGGGGCCGATCCCTGTCTGATGGACATAGGTTAGCCTCGGCTCCTAACCGGAGAAAGCTAGCTATTACTTATGTCTTTTAAACTCTCTTCGGAAGAGTTTAAAAGCGACATAGCCGCCATCTGTGAAGACACTGATAATGCGTTTGTACTTTGTCTCAGAAGTGCCCCAGGTTTTGTTCCGTCTGAGTAGATGGGAAATTCTGAAGAATGCCAAAGAAACTTGAACAGGATGCAAAGGATCGAGCGGTCCGCCTTGTGGAAGACTGCATCTTGGCTAAGAACAAGTCCATACAGGAAGCGTGCAAGGTCGTGACACCCAACCTGGGTGTCTCGTGGCATACTGTTCGGCGATGGGCGCAGGCGGCTCGTCGCAAAGGGCGCACTACTGATCCTTTGCCTGCATATCTTGTTGCAGCGGTAGCCAAGCTGCGTCGTGAAAACCAAGAGCTGAGGGAGACCAATGAGTTGTTGAAAGCTGCCGCGGCTTTTTCGCGTCAGAACCTGGCTCAAAACGTCGGAAATGATCCAGATCATCGATGAATATTAGAATCGTTTCACAATCGAGTTCATGTGCACGACGTTGAAGGATAATCGTGGAGGCAACCTGGTTACCCCGCGAGGTTACCGGCAGTCCAAAGCCCGGGGCTAAAGTGCACAGGCTCTTTGCGACGGAAGCCCTCGTGGCACATGTTCGCCGTGTACATGCGGAAAATGTGGCACACTCTTCGACGTGGAGGCATCGCTATCGGCCGAGAGCAGACTGCCCGGTTGATGTGTATGGCCGGCCTGTCTAGAGGAGGTAAAGATGGTGTACCCACCAACGACCCATAGACCCACGGGGCTGGGCCTACGCCCAGATCTAGTTGGTCGAGAGTTCAAAGCCGCTGGGCCTGACCGGCTGAGGTAGCAAAAATTGTCTACGTTTGCACGCGGAAGGGATCCGTGTATACCGCTTTTGCCACCGATGTGGTCTCCCGGAGGATCGTCGGTTGGGCACTGTCTGATTTGATGCATACTTCAAGTGCTGCCGCTACAGGCGCTCAACCAGGCGATTGTGAAATGCCCAAGGAAACTTCCACAGTTGGTTCACCATTCTGACCACGGCTCGCAGTCAGTGAGTATTGTCTATAACGAACGTCTTGCCTAGCGATGGAATCGCAGCGTTCACTGGGTCAAAAGGTGACTGTTATGACAATGCGCTAGCTAAGCGTATCAATGGTTCTTACAAGAACGAGCTCATCTATACCCGCACGGGGAGTGATGTCGTCGACGTGGAGATTGCGAACTTCGACTGGGAGAATTGGTGGAACGAGACAAGGCTTCATCAGAGCCTTGGCTACCGCACACCAATGGAAAATGAATCAGAGTTTTGGAGTCATCAACCGGCCCGAGATGTAAGAGAAGATAAGAAAATGCCTAGGAACAAACCTCGGGGCACTTCAATGAGATTTCTTCGTGATCCACTTTAAGTTTGTTTATGGCCAGCGAACCAGGTGTGCGATTGAACAGGAGCGCCAAACTTTAAAACTCAATCGATCTTCATTTTTCAGACAGGTCGGCACCCGCGAAAACATAGATCAAAGATGTATTCGGTTGCACTTATCGGAATGAAAAACTGCAACCAGCTTCGATGATGAGCACGGTCGTTACGGGCTAAACGCGTCACTGCAACCTCTTAGGGGACACGTCGTGTGCCCCGACGAACCACAACAAGGTCGAACGAATCATGAAACGCAAGGGGCTGGAAAGCGCAGCCGTTTACTTACCGCCAAAAGCATGCCGATCCACCGGATCTAGTTGGTTTTAGTAAGCCGCAAATTGTCAGCTGACAGGCCGAATTGGGTCTATGTTGGGGTATTTGCTTGCTCAGCAAGGGGGTAAGAAAATGTATTTAGATACGGTCATTTGTACCTACTCGGACAGACTTGCAGATTATGCAAAAGAAGGTCAAATACGCTTCTCATTGGCCATCAATGCTTTATTTCACGCACACACTGTCTGGAGGCCTAAACGGTACGATCTTCCACTCGGATCACGAGAGCGTGTGCACTTCACAAGCTCTTTAGAGAGCATTGTGAGTCGCTGAGTGAGCCCTACCCCATGGAAGCGGTAGAAACCCGGGCTAATAACGCACAGGCCGGAACGTTTAACGTGATCCTCAAGTGAGTAGGAATGGGTGAGAAATCTGACGGTCCGATCGCCTACCGCCAAGAAGTCTATCGATAGCGCACGTGCTCCAACATTCGCCGACGGATCTCCTGGTGTAATCCTTTGGTTCCAGATGTTCTTGTGGTCGAAACTCTAGCTACATGGACTGGAGCGGTGTATCCCCCGACGTGCCTACTTTCCGAGAGTAGGTCCCGCCCCTAATGCGGCACTATTCCAGGTACAGAAAGGATACACCGACTAAAACATAAGTCTACCGTTATATTCAAAAAATGGAATGTTACTGTGATTTTATTTAGCCGGATCGTGAAACAAATAATCATCTAGCATTAAAACATCCTGTGAAAACTTGCATCGTGACCTAAATGTCCTATACTCAACCCTTAAGAAAGTAAAATCCGGACACTGGAATCATGGAAATGAGGATTGGATGATGCTTAAATGAGTATAAGTATGGAAGGTGCGCAGCTCGGTCGAAGTAGACTATTTCGACCGATTTTGGCGCTTTTTGTTGCAATTGCAGTTGCATTTGGAGTGGCTCCAGTAGCTAAAGCTGTCAGTGTGGGGGATGAAGTTACAACACTTCCTGGCCCAGGCTACGGATTGACATGGAAGGATCCAGAGTCTACTGGAACATTCCTGCCCCGTCTGTTTTGGTATGCACCAGACAATGACTCCGCAAAATTTGAAGGATTGGCTGGATATTGTGTTGATCCTGAGCATGTAGCTGAGGGTGAGGGGCCCGGGGTTGTTCACGACTGGGACGGTTACCTAAAAGCTGCAGAACAGCAACAGGGGTCGCGTAAAGAGTCCATGCCGGGCGGTCAAGAAGCATTCCGGAAGATTAACTGGATCGCTCATCATGGTTATCCGTATATTGGAATCAAAGATCTTGAAAGCAAGCTTTCGCTTAATCGGGTAGATCAAGATCAGGCCATTATAGGTACACAGCTTGCTATTTGGCACTTTTCTGACGGGATTGATTTCTCTGGTACGTTTGATAAAAATAGCAAGAGAGTGCAAAATATTAAGGCTATCTACACCTATTTGACCGGAGAATCGAACGTCGGGCAGGATGAGGTGAAAGATTCATCAAATCTGACTGGCAAATTCGTTTCACATTCGGGTCAAGATCAGGTAATTATTGATACAAACTCGCCGTCTGACTCTGGCCATAAAAAGACGCCGTCTATTAAGACGGAGGCTAAGTTTGCTGAGGGTTCGGTTCGTGTTGTTAATGGTGCGGTTGTTACTGACACTGTGACCTATGAGGGTCTGGTGCCTGGTAAGAAGTACCACTTGGATGCGACGTTGATGTCCAAGGATGGCGAGACTGAGCTGGGTACTGGTGAGGCTGAGTTCACTGCTGCTGAGAGTGGTAGTGGTTCCACCACGGTTGATATCACTGTTAAGAATGCTGAGAAGCCGGTTGATGCTGCTGTTGCGTTTGAGGAGTTGACCTCTGTTGAGGTTAATGCTGATGGTGATGAGACTCCGGATGCTGAGACTCCGAATAAGATTGCGGAGCACAAGAATCTTGAGGATCAGGCTCAGACTGTTACCTCTAAGAAGGCTTTGACGCCGTCTATTAAGACGGAGGCTAAGTTTGCTGAGGGTTCGGTTCGTGTTGTTAATGGTGCGGTTGTTACTGACACTGTGACCTATGAGGGTCTGGTGCCTGGTAAGAAGTACCACTTGGATGCGACGTTGATGTCCAAGGATGGCGAGACTGAGCTGGGTACTGGTGAGGCTGAGTTCACTGCTGCTGAGAGTGGTAGTGGTTCCACCACGGTTGATATCACTGTTAAGAATGCTGAGAAGCCGGTTGATGCTGCTGTTGCGTTTGAGGAGTTGACCTCTGTTGAGGTTAATGCTGATGGTGATGAGACTCCGGATGCTGAGACTCCGAATAAGATTGCGGAGCACAAGGATCTCAAGGATGAGGATCAGACGGTGCCCAAGAAGGACGAGGGAACCCCTACCACTGAGCTGACTGGTGAGACCACTAAGCCGGGTGAGCCGACTGGTGAGACCACTAAGCCGGGTGAGCCGACTGGTGAGACCACTAAGCCGGGTGAGCCGACTGGTGAGACCACTAAGCCGGGTGAGCCGACTGGTGAGACCACTAAGCCGGGTGAGCCGACTGGTGAGACCACTAAGCCGGGTGAGCCGACTGGTGAGACCACTAAGCCAGGTGAGCCGACGCCTGGCGAGCACAAGCCGGGTGAGCCGTGGATTACCACGAATGCTGACTTCGCGAACGGCTCCCACGTTGTGGTTGCTGGTGCCAAGATTGTTGATGAAGTCACCTACGAGGGTCTGGTTCCGGGTAAGGAATACACCCTGAAGGCTGAGCTCATCAACAAGGAAGACGGCAAGTCTGTTCTGGGTACCGGTGAAGCTACCTTCACTCCGGAGAAGTCCAAGGGCATGGAGCCTGTCACCATCACCGTCAATGATGATGTAACGGAGCCTGTCGAGGCTGCGGTGGCCTTTGAGGAGCTCACCTCCACTGAGGTCAATGACAAGGGCGAGGAGACTCCGGGTACTACTCCGGAGAAGCCAAACCACATTGCTGAGCACAAGGACATCAACGATAAGGATCAGACTGTTCCGAAGGACACCCCAGGCGGTTCCTCTAACGGTTCTTCCAACGGTTCTTCTAAGGACAATAAGTGGTGGCTCATCCTGATTCCGGGCATTGGCTTGGGCAAGATCATCAAGGATCACTTCGACCACAAGGATCATGGCAACCACAACGGTGGCCACGGTGACAACACCAGCAGCCACAACGGCGGCCACGGTGACAACACCGGCAACCACAATGGCGGCAATGGTCACGAGGTCAAGGGCCAGGACGCTCCTAAGGACGGCAACTCTGACAATGGACACGGCCACGGCAACGATGTCCAGGGTCAGCAACCTGAAGAGACTGGTAACGCACTGCCATCCAACGCTGACCGCGTTGAGATTAAGTCCGTACCGTCCGGCGCAACCGAGCTTGAGCCGGGTATGCAGGATTACATCAAGTAGTCCATAAGCATCGGTGAGGTGGCCCACGGGCCGCCCCGCCGGGGCTGAGACTTAAACACCAAAAATCCCCTCCAGGGTGTGATTGCACACGCTGGAGGGGATTTGCATATAACCTGCACAGGGTAGGCAAATCGAGGAAGTGAAGGAAGCTAGCTATGGGAAAGCACAGGGAGCCAGAGCAGCCGGAGGAAAACGGCGCTTCGCAGTATCCGGCGAGTGGGGAAGAAGGGGGCGTCGGCAAGCGGGGCATGGGCCGTGGCAAGCTGATCGCCATTATCGCGGCCATCATTGTCGTGGCGTTGGTCTTGTTGCAGGTAGTGCTGTACCTGGCGCGCGATGATGAGGATGAGGCCGGCTCGGCGCCGGAAACGGTAGCCAGTGAGAGCGCACCCGAGGAATCTGGACCGAAGTCTGATGCTTTCGTGGATGATTCGGGCCAGCAGGAACACGAGTATGAGGCCGCGCCTGGTGAGTTCAAGGGCTTCGAGGGAATGTCCGTAGGGATTGATGGCGAGTACGCGGCTGTAGACCCCGTACAGGTCACGGACCAGGGCGTGCTGCTGCCGCCACACGACGTCACCCGGGTGGGCTGGTACTCCGCTTCCGCTGTACCGGGTGAGCCGGGCAATGTGGGCTCGAGTGTGATTACCGGCCACATTAACTACCAGGGCCAGGGCACCGGTTATGCGGAGAAGTTCACCAAGCTGAAGAAGGACCAGGAATTTACCGTGGTCATCGACGGCCAGGAGCGCACCTTCCGCGTAACTGAGGCGCCGTACCGCCTGCCTAAGGGCTCCGGATTCCCGGACGTGGTTAACGATAAGGAAGGCGAGAACCGCTTGGTTCTCATTACCTGCGGCGGCCAGTTTGTTGGCGGCGCGCTGGGCTATGAGGACAACATCATTACCGTGGCGGAGCCGGTAGGCGAGCCAGAGCAGCCCGCCGAGCAGCCGGCAGGGGAGGCTCCGGCTGAGGCTCCTGCAGCCTAGGCGGAAATGTTTCAGGTGCCCTGTGGAATTGCCCACAGGGCACCTTTGCATAAACGGCTCACCTGGCATGTAGGTGGTGGGGTTGGGGCCTAAATATGAAATAATCTAAGCCAGTAGCCGCCGCTGCCTGCGGCTTAGAAGGAGCATTTTCATGGATAATCCAGGCGAGATCGCCGGTCATATTGGCACGCCGCTGACCAGCAATGCCACCAAGGTATTGCTGCTGGGCTCGGGCGAGCTGGGCAAGCAGCTGGCCATGTCCTTCCAGAACCTGGGCCTTGAGGTCCATGCGGTGGACTCGTATGCGGGCGCGCCGGCGCACCAGGTGGCGCAGTTTAGCTACGTCGCCGATATTAAGGACGCCGGCCGCATCCTGCAGCTAGCGCAGGAGATTCGGCCGCACTTTGTGGTCCCAGAGGTAGAAACCGTTGCGGTAGAAGCTTTGGAAGAGGTGGAAGCGCAAAGTGACGCCATCGTGGTCCCTTCCGCCCGCGCCTGCGCCATGACGCAGGACCGCCAGTGTGTGCGCGAGGTGGCGGAGAATATCGGGCTGCCGGTTTCGGCATACCGCTTTGCTAGCTCCGTGGAGGAGTTGGAAGAAGCGGTGGGGGAGCTGGGATTTCCGTGCATTATTAAGCCGGATGTGTCCACTTCCGGCAAGGGCCACATGATTGCTCGTGATGAAGAGGATGTGCGCACCGCATGGGAGACCGTGCGGCGCGTGTCCTCCGATTCGCAGCGCGTAGTGGCCGAGCGTTTCGTAGATTTTGACTTGGAAGTCACCCTATTGGCCATCCGGTCCATCGATCCGGCCACGGGCAAGTTGGCCACGTGGTTTAGCGAGCCTATCGGTCACCGCCATGAGCGCGGTGACCTCGTAGAGGAGTGGCAGCCTACCGGCATGAGCGAGATCGCGCTGGAAAACGCACGCTCGGTGGCCGCGCGCATCTCTAATGAGTTGGGCGGGCGCGGCGTGTACTGCGTGGAGCTCTTCGTTGCGGGCGATGACGTGTACTTCTCCTCCGTGTCCCCCCGCCCCGCGGATACGGCGATGCTTACCGCCTACACGCAGCGCTTTTCCGAGTTTGACCTGCATGCGCGCGCGATTTTGGGCTACCCCATCGACGCCACCCTGGTCACCCCGGGTGCCAGCGTGGTCATCCACGCGGACGAGGAGTTGGGGGAGGTGGCCTATACCGGCGTCGCCGCGGCCCTCAACTACGCGGAGACGGACGTCAAACTCTTTGGTAAGCCTGGGGCTTACAAGGGCCGTCGCATGGGCTTGGTGTCTGCCACCGCGGAAAGCGCGGAGGAGGCGCGCGACCGCGCAGCACTAGCGGCGCACAAGGTCGAGGTGACCTCCACGCCGGGCCTGCTAGCGCAAGGCGGCGCCCGCGGCATCGATCCAGAAACCGAGAATGTTCCCGATATTGAGGTCGTGGAGTACGAGGGCGGCGTGGAGCTCGATCCGAAGCTCGCCTCCGGCGTGGACGACGCCGACTAGTAGCAGGCCAGCTGTCCAAGCGGCTAGCTGGCGGGGCGCAGCATCGGCTGGTGGGGAACTCCTTCGTCGTCGAATAGCTCGCCTACCGGAGTAAAGCCAAAGCCGGCGTAATAGTCCACGAGGCCGGCCTGCGCCTCCAGATAGAGCGGCTGGCCTGGGCGCATGCGCTCGCCAAGGTCTATGGCCGCCTGGAGTAGCTCGCGGCCGAGTCCCGTGCCGCGTGCGGCCGGCGCGAGCGCGAAGCGGCCGATTTGTGCGCCGGTGGTCGGGACGTCGGAAAGCGCGGTGTCGTCGGCAGGCGCAGCCGGAAAGACGCGGGCCGTGCCGAGCAGCTCGTGGGTGTCCGCGTCCCAGGCCAGTAGGTGCACGGTCTGGGGGTCGGCGTCGGTGGCGTCAATCTCGGCGTACGGGCAGCGCTGCTCGTGCACAAAGACATCCACCCGTAGCTTGTAGAGCTGGTGGACATTCAAGGCCGCCAGCTGCCCCAAGGGCGCGGCGGAAATGAAATGCGGCATGGGCTAGGCCTGCGGACCGGCGTGCTTGACCATTTCGTCCCACTCGACGATCTTGATGCGCTCGCGGCCGTGTGCCTCGCCGGCGGCACGCTCAGCGGCATCCAGGCGGTGCCAGCCTTCCCAGGTGGTCACGGCGATATCGCGGGAGGCCAGGAAGTCTAGGATGTCCTGCGGATCGCGCTTGGTGGCAGGCTCCAAGTCGCCGGCCTTGTAATCGGCGATGAGCATGGTGGTGGTGTCCTTGGCATCGGACTTGGTATTGCCAATCAGGCCCACCGGGCCGCGCTTAATCCAACCGGTGGTGTAGAGGCCAGGCAACTTTTCGCCATCGACATTGGCCAGCACATGGCCGCCGTCGTTGGGCATGGTGGCCTTGGTCTCGTCGAAAGGCACGCCGTCGACGGACTGAGGGTAGTAGCCCACGGCGCGGTAGACGGCTTGGACCGGCCACTCGGTGTACTTGCCGGTACCGGTTACGGTGCCATCACCGTTGAGCTCAGTGCGCTCGGTCTTGATCGCGGTGACGTGGCCGTCCTCACCCAGCACCTCTACCGGGGACTCAAAGAAGTGGATGTAGAGCTTGTGTGGGGCATCGCCCGGCTCGCGCATGGCGTAGGACTCCAGCGTCTGGCACACCAGGTCGGTGGACTTGGCGGCGCGGCGGGCCTCTTCGGAGGCGGCGCAATACTCGATGTCCTCAGGGTTGACGATGACCTCGATGGTCGGGGACTCGTCTAGCTCCTTGAGCTCCTTCGGCGTGTACTTAGCCTGTGCCGGGCCGCGGCGGCCGAAGACGTGGACCTCCTTGGCGCGGTTTTTCTTCAGTGCTGCGTAGACGTTATCCGGGATCTCGGTAACGAGCAGCTCGTCCGCGGTCTTAGCCAGGATGCGGGAGACATCGAGGGAGACATTGCCCACACCAACGACGGCGACAGATTCTGCAGAGAGATCCCAATCGCGTTCGAAATTGGGGTTGCCGTCATAAAAGCCCACGAATTCGCCGGCGCCATGGTTGCCCTTGAGGTCCTCGCCCGGGATGCCCATGCGCTTATCGGCGGTAGCACCGGTGGCGAAGATGATGGCGTCGTAATATTCGCGCATCTCCTCGACGGTGATGTCCTTGCCCACCTCGATATTGCCCAGGAAGCGGATCTCTTCCTTTTCCATAACGTTGTGCAGGGACTGCACGATGCCCTTAATACGCGGGTGATCCGGTGCCACGCCGTAGCGGATCAAACCGAACGGCGTCGGCATCTTTTCAAAAAGATCGATCTGCACATCGAGGTCGGATTTCACTAGAAGGTCAGAGGCGTAAATGCCTGCCGGGCCGGAGCCGACCACGGCGACGCGCACTGGGTTAGTCATGTGCTTAGGGTGTCCTTTCTTTCGTTGTGCTGCATATTCTACGCGGTCACTATGCGATAAAAACCACAGCATTACTAACCCCAGTTTAGGGCGGTCACGATGGGGCATAGGAGGGGGTAAATCGCGTACAGTGGAGTAGTCACCGCGCGCTGATAACTGTGATAACTGACATGAAGTTATGAGGCGCGTTAATTGTGTTCAAGTGACCGTGAATGAAAGGTAAATTGCATGTCTGCATCCCATTCCGCAGTTATTAGCGCTATCGGCCGTGGCTTCGATGGCCTCGATGTGCCCGCCTTGGCTAAAGACCTAGGCGCGGAGCTCATCCGCCTCGAAGACTTCGATGCCACCGTCGCCGCCGTACTTGCTGAGGCTCCCGCCGCTGAGAACATCGTGGCGCAGGGCACCGGCGATATCGCCTTCGATGCCGAAGTAGCTGCCGCCCTTGGCCTGCCGCTGGCCATCATTTCCGGTGCCCCGCAGCGCACCGGTGAGCTTGCCCAGCACAATGCGGAATCCTTGGGGGCCACCGTTGCTGGCATCTTCACCGATCTCGCAGCAGTTCCGGGCGCACTTGCTGCGCTTGGCGACGTCTCCCCGGTCATGTCCGCAGACCTCTTCCAGAAGCAGCTTATTGACCAGGCCCGCGCCGCCGGTTCGCACATCGTTCTGCCAGAGGGCGACGATGACCGCATCCTCGAGGCCGCACACGTGGTGCTGCGCGATAAGGTTGCCAAGCTGACCATCCTGGGCAACGAGGCCGATATCAAGGCCCGCGCCGAAGAGCTCAAGCTCGACCTGGCCGGTGCCGAGATCATCAACCACCTCGAGTCCCCGCTGGCAGAGGAGTTTGCCGCCGACTTTGCCGAGCTGCGCAAGAAGAAGGGCGTCACCCTCGAGCAGGCTCGCGAAACGATGAAGGACATCTCCTACTTCGCCACCATGATGGTGCACAAGGGCTTGGCCGATGGCATGGTCTCCGGCGCTGCCCACACCACCGCCCACACCATCAAGCCTTCCTTCCAGATCATCAAGACCAAGCCGAACGCTTCTGTGGTCTCCTCCATCTTCTTGATGGTCATGCGCGGCCGCCTGTGGGCCTTCGGTGACTGTGCCGTCAACCCGAACCCCACCGCCGAGCAGCTGGGCGAGATCGCCATCGTTTCCGCACAGACTGCCTCCCAGTTCGGCATCGACCCGCGCGTGGCCATGCTGTCCTACTCCTCCGGCACTTCCGGTTCTGGCCCGGACGTTGAGCGCGCCGTGGCCGCCGTGGAGGCCGCCAAGCAGCTGGATTCCTCCGTCAAGGTGGATGGCCCGCTGCAGTTCGATGCCGCCTGCGACCCAGGCGTTGCGGCTAAGAAGATGCCGAATTCTGAGGTGGCCGGCAAGGCAAACGTCTTCGTCTTCCCGGATTTGGAGGCCGGCAATATCGGCTACAAGACGGCACAGCGCACCGGCGGCGCACTCGCCGTGGGCCCGATCCTGCAGGGCCTGAACAAGCCGGTAAACGATCTGTCGCGTGGCGCGACCGTTCCGGACATCATCAACACCGTTGCAATCACCGCTATTCAGGCTGGAGAGAAATAAATGTCATACGTTCTGGTCCTTAACTCAGGTTCTTCCTCCGTTAAATTCCAGCTGGTCGATCCCGAATCCAGCGCCACGGATACCCCGCTGGTTTCTGGTCTGGTCGAGCAGGTTGGCGAGCCCCTCGGCGCCGTCACCGTCAAGACCGGTGGTGAGAAGTACAAGGAAGAGCTGGAAATCCCTACTCACTCCTTCGGCCTCGAGCGCGCTTTTGCCATCATGAGCGAGCACAACGTTGGCCCGACCGACGTGGATGTTATCGCCGTTGGTCACCGTGTTGTTCACGGCGGCCGCCTCTTCTCCGAGCCACAGCTCATCGTGGACCAGATTGAGTCCATGATTGAAGACCTCATCCCGCTGGCTCCGCTGCACAACCCGGCCAACCTGGACGGCATCCGCGTGGCCCGCAAGATGCTGCCGGATATTCCGCACGTTGCCGTCTTCGATACCGCGTTCTTCAACACCCTGCCGCCGGCAGCTGCGCTATATGCCATCAACAATGAGGTGGCATCCAAGTACGATATCCGTCGCTACGGCTTCCACGGCACCTCTCACGAGTTCGTCTCCCAGCAGGTGCCGGCCCTTTTGGGTCGCGACCCAATGCACACCCACCAGATCACTCTTCACCTGGGCAACGGTGCTTCTGCTGCGGCCATCCGCAATGGCCGCGCCATCGATACCTCGATGGGCCTGACCCCGTTGGCAGGCCTGGCTATGGGTACTCGTTCCGGTGACATTGACCCGGGCATCATTTTCCACCTCGTCCGCGAGGCGGGCATGAGCGTGGATGAGATTGACACCCTGCTCAATAAGCAGTCCGGTGTCAAGGGCATCTCCGGTGTCAATGACTTCCGTACGTTGCGCGAGCGCATCGACAACGAAGACCAGGACGCTTGGCTGGCTTATAACATCTACATTCACCAGCTGCGCCGCTTCATCGGTTCCTACATGATTTCCCTGGGCCGCGTTGACGCTATCACCTTTACCGCCGGTGTGGGTGAAAACGATACCGAGGTGCGCCAGGATTCCCTGTACAACCTGGATATGTACGGCATCCACTTTGATAAGGAGCGCAACCTGGTCCGCTCCGACCAGCCGCGCATGATCTCCACCGAGGATTCCCCGGTCAAGGTCTTCGTTGTGCCGACCAACGAGGAGCTGGCTATCGCCCAGAAGTCTGCCGAAATCGCCGCTATGGCGCGTGAGGCTGGCCTCTACAAGTAAAGATTCTCACGTCTAGCTAGCGGCTGGAATATGAATAAGGGGCGTGCGGTCCGCAAGGGATCGCACGCCTCGTTTTTGTCTCTGAACCTAGTACAGCAACTGTTTCGTTTATTTCGTTTATTTTGTAAGGTGAGGGTATGAAGGACTTACAAAATGGCGGGGCAACTCGGGATACCAGCCCAGCGGAAGAGGCTTTATTAAGGCTCAATTCTGTGTTGGAGGCAAAAGATTCACCGGCACCAGTGGATATATTCGTGCAAGGAACCGAGCAAATAATCGCAATTCCGCGAGAAATCGCTGAAACCCTGCAGAAAGTTCTCGTCATTGAAGCGGCAGGGAAATCGGTCCGCGTAGTGCCCGAGGAATCCGAATTCACCACGCAACAGGCAGCAGACTTTCTCAATGTTTCGCGGCCACACGTTGTAAAGCTCATTGATGAAGGGAGCCTTCCCGGCTACAAAGTTGGTTCCCATCGGCGCGTGAGTCTTGCGGATCTGCAGAAATACAAGAATGAAAGAGATGTCCGTCAGCGCCGTGCCGTAGCTGAATTAACAGCCTTATCGGAGGACCTGGAGCTATATTAGTGGGGCTGTTGACGGTAGTTTATGACGCCAATGTGCTCTACCCGAGCATGCTCCGTGATGTCCTGATAAGGGTAGCTGGTAGCGGTGTATTCCGTGCCCGATGGACGGAGCGAATCCTAGATGAAGTCTTTTTTAACTTGCAGCGCAATCGCCCTGATTTAGACCCTAAAAAGTTATGCCGCACCCGTAGATTGATGTGTTTAGCGGTTGAGGACTGTCTTGTGACTGGATACGAGGAATTAATCCATGATCTATGGCTACCAGATCCGAATGACAGGCATGTCCTAGCGGCAGCAATTAGTTGTGGTGCTCAAAGTATCATCACTGAAAATGTAAAAGACTTTCCTTGTTCTATTCTTGATGGTCTTGGCATTAGGCGGCAGAGCGCCGATGAGTTCTTGTGCGAGTTAATCGCTTCCTCGTCCGCGATTGTGCAGCAATCGATTGAGGACGCGGCTGCCACTTTTCAAAAGCCACCGCGAAGCGTGGAGGATGTCCTAACGGCATTAGCGTTATCGGGAACACCGAGGGCAGTCGAAATGCTTCGTTCTAAAACTTTCAAACGTGTCGTCTGATTTATGTAGCGCAAAAGGCTTAGATGATGTGCTGCTTGTGGGGGCGGCTGTACGAGCCTATGTAGCGATTAGAAGGTGGTGACCGGGCGGACCTGGTTGGCAAGGTCAACGAGCGCGTAGCGGTGGCGGCTAAACGGTGCTTGGCGCGCGAGGGCGCGGAGTGTCTCGGAGAGGCCGGTGCGCAGGCCACGCTGGGTAAAGGCGTATTCGAAGAGGTCGTTGGGGGAGGCGGCGCGCGAGAGATCAGCATTGCGCAGGAAATTCAGGCCGGCGGAGATGACGGCGATCTTGATCTGGAGGAAGCGCGGCTCGTTGGTGGGGACCTCTTCGAGGCGTCGGGCGGCGCGGCGGATGCGGGACTCGGAGAGATCGTGGACGATGAGCTGGAGGATCGTCGTCAAGCGGGCCATGCGGTAGTGGCGCGAGGCATTGGGGACCTTGTCAAGGACCACGACAGCTACCTCCACCTGGCCCTCGGAGCGCAGCTGGCGGGCGAGGCCAAAAGAAGAGGAGACGGTGGTGGGGTTGGTGGACCACACAATGCCGTAGAGGCGCATGGAGTTAAAGCGCAGTGCGGCCGGATCCTGGGTGACGTGGTTCCAGATTTCCGGCTGGCCCTCAAAGGCGGAGTTAGGGAGATCGGCCAGCGTGGAATGCATATTGGAGCAGGCCCGCGCCACGGTGGGGTCAATAAGCGAGGTATCGCTATAGTCCAGCTGCTGCAGGATGAGTTCGTTGATGGCGGCGATGGCGAGCTTGGGGGCTGCCTCGCCCGGCAGGAGGTCGAGGACGGTGGAGAAGTACTTTTGAGCGTCACGGTAGTCGTCGTGAAGCAGCTCGGTAATGCCGGCGTACCACTGGAAACGCCAGTCGCGGCCGAGGCGGTCTTCGATGGAGCTAAGCCACTGGCGGGCCTGGCCGGTATAGCCAAGGTCAATCATGGAGCGCACCACGCCTAGCGGGATTTCGGCAGAGTGCTCGTACTCGGGGGTCTGCATGGCCTGGCGGAGGGTCTCCAGGGCCTCCTGTGGCTCCGCATAGGAAGCGCCCTGCAACAGGCCGGCGCCCACGTCATCGCGGTCTAGCAGCGGGGTAGGCAGGGCGGAGACGACCTCGGGAGCGGTGATTTGGACGGTGCGATCGATGCCGTCGATAAGCTGATCCGTGCGGAAAACCAGGTGCTTGGTGCCAAAGGTGGTACGTTGCGGCGAGAAAAGCGAATGCTGGGATGGGTACTGTAGGCCGTCGCGGATGGCAATGACCTCGCGCAGCACGCCATAGAGCTGGGTGCGCAGCTCCTTGATGGAGGTAAAGCGACGCTTTGGATCCGGGTCCGTGGCGCGCTGTAGCAGGCGGTAGAGCGACAGAAAGCGGCGCAGCTCTGGTTCTTCGGTGGGGGTGGGGATGCCGGGCAGGTAGACGCCGTCCTCGGTGGGCAGCTTGAGGCAGAGCGAAGCCAGGGTGCGGCCGATGGTGTAAATATCGCTGGCGATGGAAGGGCCCTCGGTGGCCACTTCCGGGGCTTGGTAGCCCTTGGTGCCGTAGATATAGCCAAACGCGCCAATGCCGGAGACCGCGCCCAGGTCAATGAGCTTGACCTGGTCCTCGGTGACGATGATGTTATCGGGCTTTAAGTCGTTATAGACCACCCCGCGCGAATGCAGGTATTCCAGCGCGGGCAGGACTTCCAAGATATAGGCAATGGCGATATCGACCGGCAGGAGCTTATCCGGCTGCTTTTTGCGCCTGCTTCTTAGCGACGGCCCGCCGACATACTCCATGACAATAAAGCCGCCGGGCACCCGGGCGTCATCGATGAAATTGAAAATCTTGACGATGCCAGGGTGGGTAATATCGGCGAGGAATTCGCGTTCTGCCACCGCAGCGGCGGTTTCATCGGCCGATTTTTGGGCTTGCATGCCTTTGAGGACAACCACTCTTCCGGAGACAAAGTGATCATTGGCCAGGTAAATCCAGCCCATGCCGCCGTGGGCGATAACGCCCAAGATTTCGTACTGTCCGGCCACCATGTCACCGGGCTGTAGCTGTGGTGGCGGGATCTTCTTGCCTGAAGATTCCTCGGTGGGATCAATGAGCGCATCGGTCGGCTCGGCCGGGGTGATAAACGGCAGGCGCACCATGCCATCGGCCACGCGGCGCTCGGCGCGGTGGGTGCCGCGGCGTTCGCGGAAGGTATCGAGCGCGCGGCGGCGCGAGCGCTGCGAGGAGTCCTCTTGGGATTTTTGGACGCGCTGCTGTTCGCGTTGGGCGCGGATATTATCCAGATCCGCCAGAAGGCTGGAGATGTGGTCTGGGTCGATGGAACCATCGCCGTCCTCGTCTTCGTCCGCGAAGGGATCGAAGGCAACCGCGGAAGTGCCGGCATCATCGCCGGGCTCATCCTCGGCGGCGAAGGGGTCGAAGGTCACGGCCGCAGTGCCCTCTTCGTCTTCGTCCGCAAAGGGGTCGAAAGCCACGGCGGCGGTGGTGGGGCCATCATCCAAGGGGGCATCGTCCAGCGCATCCGGCTCCTGCGCGGAATTGGCGGCATTGGTGGGCTGGCGGAAGGCGCGCTGGGTATCGAGGTTCTCCGGCTCGATGTACTCGAGCTCGTCATCGCTGAAATTCGGGTTATGGCTCATGGCTTAGCGTCCTCCTCGATGTACTTGCCGGCCGGCAGGGTGGGCTCTTCCAGGTAGGCGCCGAGCCACTCCTCAAAAATGGAAGACCAAGTGCCGTCGCGGCGGATGCGTTCGAGCGTGGAATTTATTTGGCGCAGCAGCGGGCGGGTGTCCTGCTGCTTGCTGGGGCGGCGCACGGCCACGCCGTAGTTCTCGGTCTCTAGCGGCTCGCCCACGATGGAGGTATAGGAGTCTTGGGCGGCCATGCCGGAGAGCAAGGCATCATCGACGACGATGCCATCGGCCTGGTTGAGTTGTAGGGCCATCAGGCAATCGCCCCAGGAACGGGTAACCAAGATATCGGACTTGGGGGCGTGCTCGCGGATAGTTTCCAGCGCGGTGGACGCGCCCACACCGCATAGGGTCTTACCGGCGGCGTCCTCCACGGACTTCATGCCGGAATTGGTGAGCACCAGCATGCGGGTTTGGGTGCTCATATAGGGAATGGAAAAGGCCACGTCGCGCTCGCGTTCCGGGCTAATGGTCATGGTGCGCACAATCATGTCCACCGCGCCAGTATTGAGGGTATCGACGCGGTCGGAGGATTCCACGAAGCGGAAGTCCACCTTGTTGGGATCACCAAAGATATCGCGGGCAATCTCGCGGGCAATCTCCACCTCGAAGCCGCGCACGTCACCGGTGGCGGCATCGCGGTAGCTCAGCAAGTTATTGGAACGGTCCACGCCCACGATGAGACGGCCGCGCTTGACGATGTCCGGCACCCGCTCCTTCGCCTTCCTATCATCCGGGCGGTAGCTGCCCCTGATTTCCTCATCAGAGGCACGGTGAGCTGGGGTAGATCCCGCCTTTTCAATTTCTGCTCCTTCCGGCAGCGGCGGGCCCGGCTTTGAATCGAGGGCGTGCTCGGCGGGCGCCTCCAGCGGCGGGGTGGAGCGAACATCGCACGAGGCTAGCGGCAGCGCGGTGCAGATGCAGGCAAGGGTAGCGAGGGCAAGGCGTGTGCGGCGCATTAGAGGTACTCCTGCAGTCGAGGACGGATGCCCAACCACACGGCAATAATGGCGCACAAGGTCAGCAGGAACACGGCCGAGGACACCGCAGTCATGGCGGTCAGGCCGCGCTCCAAGTAGCTGCGCATGGCGATGCGCGCCTGACCGATGAGATCCGAAAGCTCCGCGTCGAGCTCATCAAAGGAACGCGCCGCGGTCATCTCGCCATTCCTGGGCTCGGTGGCCGTGGCCTGGTAGATGGCCTCATCATAGTCGCCGTCCTTGAGCGCACCCATGAGTTTGTCGTGGGTACCGCGCCACTGCTCGGCGGCCGCCCGGGCGCTGTGAATGAGTTCTGGGTCGGTGACCTCCACGTCCTCATCATTGAGCGCTTCCTCATAATCCTCGAGGGCCCTTTCAATGGAGTTGATAGAGCTGGAAAAGCGCACCATCGAATCCTCCTCGGAGGAGCGCAGCACCAGCGCCAGGGTCTCAGAGGTACGCGCCTGCTGCGCCTCAATCCGCGAGGCCGTGAGCGAATCCCACGGGCGCGAGGCCGTCTCAAAGCCCTGGTGGCCGGTGGACCAGGTGGCGAGGTTGGATAGTGCCACCCAGGAGATGGCCAAGAAAAGCAGCACGCTGGCAGTTAAGAAGCCGCGGTTAAAACGCCGGCGGGTCTGGCGCCACAGCCACCATTGGGCCACGGCGAGGAAGAAGAGCGCCGCCAAGAGGCCGGAGAGCGGCACCCACTGCGGGGAGGTGAGCTTTTGCTGTTGCTGGTTTACCTTGGCGGTGGTCATCTGGAACAGCTCGGAGGCAGCCGGGAGGATACGCTCGCGCATCAGCGCCGAGGCATTGGACATATAGGAATTGGCCACCGCATTGCCCGCCCGGTGGTTGGCGCGGGCCTTTTCCACCATTGCGGTATAGACGGGGAGCTCGCGTTGGATAAAGGTCACCAGCTCGCGCACACGGCCGTCTTCTTGCGTGGTACCCAGCACGGATTCGGTGGCTGCCACCGAAGCGGCATCAATGGCTTCGTTATATCTATCGCGGTTGTGCTCTGATTCCACACCGGCCTGCACGAAGCCGGTGGTTGCCACGGTATCGGCCACCGAGAGCGAACTATAAAGGTGGTGCGCCGCGTTTGACATCGGCTCGGTGGTGGTCAGCAGCTCGTCCAAGTCGGAATGGCGGGCGGCGGAAGATTGGGACATCGATAAGCCGGCGGCGCCCAGGGCTACGGTGAGAATGAGCGTGACCGTAAAAAGCTTGCCTGGGGTGGTGGAGGCGAAGTAGTAGAAGCGGCGCAGCAGGCGCGCCGGGCCCGAGAACCATTCCATGGCGCGGCTGCTGAGCCCGCTGAAGGCCGGGCCGGTGGGCGCGGTAACCTCATCGAGCCAGTGATCGCTCGGGTGAGCGTGCTCGTCGTGCACGCTTTCTGCCCGGACTGCCTGCTCGGTCATTCACATAGAATAGCGCCCGCAGTGTGCTGGGCGCCACCATATACCCGCGTGTGTGGCTAGGATAGGCAGCATGCATAACCCTCACAGTGGAGACGGCTGGGCGGCAGGCCCCGGCGGCATTCGCGTCTGGGGAAAATTTGGTGCCGCCGGCCTCTTCCTTGTCGCCGGGCGGAAGGTGCTCCTCCAGCACCGCGCCGCGTGGACCAATCACGGCGATACCTGGGGGATTCCGGGTGGCGCCCGCGATTTTACGGAGACGCCCACCCAGGCTGCTCTGCGTGAAACCCATGAAGAATGCGCGATTGCACCCCAGGACGTAGAGGTGCTCGACGCGCGAGTAACGGCCGGGCCCTATCCCGCGGCGGGGGATCTGCCGGGGGAGTGGACCTACACCACCGTCCTAGCACGCACGCGCACCGGCGCACCGCTTCCTACTACAGCTAATGAAGAGTCCTATGAGCTGCGCTGGGTGCCTTTTGAGGAGGTAGAAAGCCTCCCCCTTCTGGCCGCCTTCCGTCACGCTTTTCCCACCCTGCGGGAGAGCGTGGAGGCATTGAACAGGTAAAGTTGCCGGATTTATGGCACGCTAGTGCCATGATCGAAGTAGAAGGACTGACTAAACAATATAAGTCTGTCCGCGCCGTTGATGATCTCACCTTTCAGGTAAAACCCGGCATGGTCACCGGGTTCCTGGGTCCCAATGGCGCGGGCAAATCCACCACCATGCGCATGATCCTGGGCTTGGATACGCCGACGGCCGGCAGGGCGCGCATCAACGGCAAGCGCTACCACGAGCTGAAGGATCCCCTGCGTGAGGTAGGAGCCTTGCTTGATGCCAAAGCGGTGCACCGCAACCGCAGCGCCGCCAACCACCTGAAATGGATCGCGCAGTCCAACGGCATTTCTACTTCCCGCGTTGACGAGGTCTTGGGGCTGGTAGGGCTTTCCGACGTCGCCGGTAAGAAGGTCGGCGGCTTCTCCCTCGGCATGGGCCAGCGCCTGGGCCTGGCCGGCGCGCTGCTCGGTGACCCCGGCATCCTCATCTTGGATGAGCCGGTCAACGGCCTCGACCCGGAGGGCATTCGCTGGGTCCGCCAGCTCGTGCGCGCCCTAGCCGATGAAGGCCGCACCATTTTGATTTCCTCCCACCTGCTCTCGGAGATGTCTCAGACCGCCGATCACCTGGTGGTCATTGGTAAGGGCCGCCTAGTGGCTGACCAGCCCACCTATGACTTTGTGAAGGACCACTCGCAGTCCTCCGTGCTGGTTCGCTCCGACCATCTCGATGCCTTTAGCTCCGCACTGCGCGCAGAGGGAATCGCCTTTACCGAGTCCACCGACGAGGAAGGCCGCCCCCGCCTGGTGATTTCCAACCAGACCACGGACTTCGTGGGCCAGCTGGCCTACTCCACCGGGGTGCCGCTTAATGAGCTCAGCCTCAAGCGCGCCTCCTTGGAGGATGCCTTTATGGAGCTTACTGGCGACGCCGTCCAGTACCACGGCTCCACCGGCGCGCCTACCCCCGGAACCGCTGGCGCCGCCACTCCGTTCGCTCGACCCACCCAGCAGGAGGTTTAATTCGCCATGCTGAATACCTTGAAGTCCGAATGGACTAAGCTGCACACCACCCGCTCCTTCTGGTGGACCACCTTCATCTTCCTCTTCTTTGCCTGGGGTTGGGCCATCCTCAATGCTCGTTTGACTAAGCCGGCAGAAACCCCTGAAGAGGCAGCGATGGGGATGGGGATTATCACCTCGGATGGCGCGGTGTCCTTCCTATTGTTCCTCGGCCTGCCCGTGCTCATGATCCAAGCCATCATGATCGTGACCACCGAGTACCGCTATGGCACGCAGACCATCACGTTTATGGCTACCCCGCGCCGCTGGTCGGTGGCCTTGGTCAAGCTGCTCATGTACGCGGTTATTGCGGCCGCGCTGACCTTTATCGCCGTGGCGGGCGCCTACCTACTGACCGAGCTTTTTGCCCACGATGAGGTAGCCGCGGAATTCCACCCTTGGGACGATGAAATGGGCCAAAAGCAGCTGTGGAAGTACCCGCTGGCTGCCGCGCTGCTCGTCCTCTTCTCGCAAGGCCTAGGCCTGCTGCTGCGCTCGACGGCTGGTGCTGTGGCTATCGGCCTCATCCTCTTCCTCGGCGTGGACAATCTCGTGGCCACCATCCCCAAGGTCGGCAGCAAGCTGGTCAACTACATGCCGTTTAAGTCTTTCCAGTCGTGGCTGCTGGAAATGGAACCGGTTGATGCTCCGTGGAAGGAAAACTGGGGATTCTGCCTGGTATTTATTGCCTGGGCCGTTATCCTGTGGGTCCTCGGTGTCCTCTTGCTGCAAAAGCGCGACGCCTAAACACCCACCCATATAACGCTTCACCGCTCCGGCCGGCAGTTCATTCGCTGCCCGCCGGGGCGGTTTCTTGTTGCCAGGCTGTCTTCGCTGCAGTCGTGATGGTTCGTGTTTGCTCTACTGCAGCGCGGAGGTAAGGCGCATGACATTATCCACGTAGCGGCGGATAAAGCCGCGCTCATTCCACTCCTCCAAAGTTAGCTCGTGGCACACCGTGCGGTAATTGGCTACGAGCTGGTTGAATTGGTCAATGAGGTCGCCCTTGGCCACCAACATGGTGGATTCATAGTTCAGGCCGAACGAGCGCGGGTCCATATTGGAGGAGCCGAACATGCACAACGGGTCGCGGCCGGGATCGTCCGGGTCGGTAATGATGAACTTGGAGTGCAGCACAAAGGGGTAGGGGAATTGGTAGATGTGTACGCCCGCCTCTAGTAGGGCCTGGTAGTAGGAGGACTGGGCGTGGTTGACCATAAACTGGTCCGCTTTTGCCGATACATAAAGCTCCACATCCACCCCGCGGTAGCACGCGGTGGTCACCGCCTCCAGCAGGGATTCATCCGGGACGAAGTAGGGCGAGCACAAAACTAGCCGGTCCTTGGCGTGGTGCACCAAGGAGTTGAACATGCGCAGGTTTGGCTCAGTGGTATAACCCGGCCCGGAGGGGATTATTTGGAGGTGGTTGGCGTCGGCAGTCTGGGCGTCGTCGTAGGGCAGCTCATCTAGCGGAAGATTCTCGCCTGCCTCCAGGTACCAATCTACGGCGAAGACTGCAGACATAGAAGTTACAATTGGCCCGGAGAGCTCCACCATGTAGTCAATCCAGTAGCGGTCCTTGGTTTTGTACTGGCGCTTAATCATGTTCAGCGAGCCGATAAATCCCACCTTGCCATCGATGATCACCAGCTTGCGGTGGTTGCGCAGGTCCGGACGCCGGAAACGGCCCTTGTGTATCTGAATAGGCAGCATGAGATGCCAGTCCACGCCTATCTCTGTTAGCTGCTTGCCCAGCTTGAAATAGCCCTTGTACTTAAAACTGCCGATCTGATCCAAGAGCAAGCGCACCTTTACGCCGCGGGCGGTAGCCCTGCGCAGCGACTCGAAGAATACGTCCGTGACCTCATCCCAGGACTGGATGTAGATCTCGATGGACACGTACTTCTCGGCGCGGTCAATGGCGGCTGCGATGGCGCGAATGGATTCGTCATAATCCGCGTGCAGGCCAAGGTTGTGGCCCACCAACGCCGGGAATCCGGTTAGCTCGCGGTTGAGTCTGATGACCGATTCAATTTCGGGCGAAAGGATCCCTTGTGGGTGATCCGGGGTGCGGGCCGTGACGTTTTCAATCTGCTCATTGGCTTCTTGCTGGATGCGGTGGCGGCGCCGGTTGATATACGGCGAGCCCATGAGCAAAAACAGCGGCAGGCCGATAAACGGCAGTACCAGAATTGCCAGCAGCCACGCGGTGGAACTGGAAGGCCGGCGGCCCTCGGGCACGAAGCCGACGGCAACGATCTTGATCCCGTAATCCAGGATCAGGAATACGAGCTGCCAAAAACTGAGATCAAGCGACCAAGACATCTATTTCACGGAATCGAAATCGGGCAGATCGTAATCTGCGAGAAGCGGGCAGTGATCGGAAGTTTTATCGCCGGCACGCTCAAGCAAGTCTACCTGTGCGCCGGTTACGTGTTGAGCAAGTGGGGCTGAAGCCAACTGGAAATCGATGCGCATGCCTTCGTTCTTTTGGAAGCGCATACCCTTGTAATCGAAGTAGGTATAGCGCTGATCCTCTGTGAACCGGCGGGTAACTTCTTCGAGCCCGGCCTCTTCCAGCATCTGGAATGCGGCGCGTTCTGGCTCGGTGACATGCGTCTTCCCGCGGAAGGCTTCGATGTCCCATACGTCTTCATCGCGCGGAGCAATATTGAAATCACCGGTCAAAAGAAGCTTAGACTGCGCATTATTTTCCGCATAGTGTGCCAGGTGATAGAGAAAGTCCAGCTTGTAGTCATAGTGGCGGTCCGTGATCTCGCGGCCGTTGGGCACGTAGAGGGACCAAATTTCTACGCCACGGATGCGGGCCCCTAGCGCTCGGGCCTCACGGTCTTGTGGTTTTTCCGGATCTTTGGCAAAGCCGGGCTGGCCCGGAAAGCCGACCAAGACCTCCTCCGGCTCTTCCTTGGACACGATGGCCACGCCGTTCCACTGGTTGAGCCCGTGGCACGTGACGTGTAGGCCCGCGTCCTCGAAGGCCTCGCGTGGAAACTTATCGTCTTTCACCTTAGTTTCCTGCAGGCACAAAACATCGATGTCGTGCTTGGAGATAAGGTCCAGCGCCCGCTGTATGCGGGTGCGGACGGAGTTAATATTCCACGTGGCGATGCGCATGCCACATACAGTACCTGCCCGCTGCAGCGAGGTCAGCGGGCAGTCCCATAAGGCTCACCGCTCAGACCGGAAGTCTGCAGCGCGGAGCTTAGTTGCGCAGGCAGGCGTAGATGCGGCGGTGTTGCTCGATGAAGCCGAGCTTCTCAGCCAGCCGCACTCCTGCGGTATTGGAAGCCGGCACGGTGAGGTAGGCGTGCTCGGCGCCGTTATTGCGCCCCCAGTGCAGCAGGTGCTGGAGCATGAGCGTGCCGTATCCGCGACGCCGGAAGTCCTTGGCCACTTCGATGGAAGAAAGCCCCAGCCACGTGGTGCCATCGCCAGATTCGCTCAGGATGCCGCGGGCAATGGCGACGGTCTCGCCATCGAGGACTAGGCGGCCGAAGCCGAGCGTTCCCTCGACGTGAGAGCCAAGGCTCTGCACCGCCTCGGCAGGAAGGGCATCGGTGCGCGATTGATACATCGCCAGCCACTCGTCATCGGGCTGGGCGGCGATGTGGAAGGTGGGGGAGGTAGAGGGGGCGTCGGCAAGCGTGGGCAGATCCCGCAGGACCATGGCGAGGACCTCCGGCTCGGTCTCCCAGGCGGGATCGGCGAGCAGGCGTTCGGCCGGCTTGCCAATGCGCTCTGGAACCACCAGGCGCACCGGGAGGTTGTGGCGGGCGTAGAAGGCCTTAATCTCCTCCAGTGGCACCGGAGTGAAGCCCGCGGAAGGGCCCAGGGGAACGGCCGAGTTGGAGCGGCCGGAAACCCCGTCGCTCGCGCGCAACAGCCAGGAACCGTCGCTGGTCCAGGCGTGGTCTGTGCCGGGGGAAGCCGCGGCCGCGGCAACCTCCACGGCGCGGATATCGGAGTTGCGGACCATGCGCGGGGAGAGCCGTTTGATGATCTTCAGCTGCTCCGGCGGAATCTCCACCGCATCTAGGTCGGAAGGGTAACCGCCGACCTCTTGTGGGCGAATGACCAGCGGATTGAGGCTGAGCACATGCCCGATGACATCGCTATGTACATCGCCGAAATCGCGCCGGGCCACCACGCGCTCGCCCACCTGGACGGCATCGGAGCGGAAAATACGTGACATTAGTCGTCGTGGCCGAAGGGATCGGCGTCCTCGCCCGGTACCCAGGAGTACCCCGGCTCGGTCCAACCGTGGCGCTTGATGGCCTTTTTGGCTTGGCGCTTATAGCGGCCAATGAGGGTATCGGTGTAGAGGAAGCCATCGAGGTGGCCGGTCTCGTGCTGCAGGCAGCGGGCGAAGAAACCATAGCCTTCGACGGAGATGTTGTTGCCGTTTTCGTCCTTGCCGGTCACGCGCGCCCAGTCGGCGCGGCCGGTGGGAAAGCCCTCGCCAGGAACGGAGAGGCAGCCTTCGTCATCGGAGCCGTCATCGGCAGGCATGGTCTCTGGAATCTCGGAGGTCTCCAGCACGGGGTTAATAACGCAGCCCTTGCGCATGCCTGCCTTTTCGGACGGCAGCTCGGTGCCATTGGGGCCATCCGTATCGGGGCAGTGGTAGACAAAGAGGCGCTTGCCAATTCCTACCTGGTTAGCGGCCAAGCCTACGCCATTGGCGGCATCCATGGTTTCATACATGTCCGCGATGAGCTGCTGCATTTCCGGGGTGGAAATCTCGGATTCTTCCACCGGTTGGGTGGGTTCGTGAAGCACGGTCTCGCCGTGGATAACGATGGGGCGAATAGTCATGCCTTACAGTTTAGGCATGAACCCCTTGTCTGACCTAGACGCCGCCATTTTGGACTTCGAGGAAACCGCGCCGCGCAGCATCGGCCGCAAAGAAGAGGCTATTCGTGCGCAGCTGGATATCTCCCCGGTGCGCTACCACCAGCGCCTTAACCTGCTTCTCGACGCCCCCGCGGCCGCCCAATCCCATCCCCTCCTGGTTGCACGGCTGCGTCGCCTGCGAGAGGAGCGAGAAGACACGCGGCGCGCCGCGCGGGGAAATACCCCGGATAGTTAATTCTGAGTACTAGTGTTGCGTATGTGACTAATGTGAATCCGGAAAATTCGACCGACAAGGTATCCGACGAAACCCGCGCCGGCTCTGCTGCCGGCGCCTCCGCTTCCAGTGCTGCTAAGCAGCGCCCCGCTGGTGGCGGTGCGCATGCTAAAAAGGGTGGCCTCCCGCTGCGCGGCCTGGCGATGGTCCTCATCGCGGTGGCCGTCATGCTCGGCCTTTGGGCTTTGTACTCCATGACCTCGGGTGACGATGACTCCACCGTGGCCTCCGAGAGCAAGCAAGAAAACTCCACCGGTTCCACCATCGGTGCCGCGCCCGAAGGCTCTGCTGGCCCCGACGCCGCAGGCTCCCGCGCTCCGGGTGCCCCAGAGGCATCCGATCGACCCGGCGCTCCTGCCCCCGCCCCAGCAGGGGAGGGCGATAAGCCGCGTGATGCAACCGCTTCCGGTGACGCTGACGAGCGTGCCGCAGCTGAGAATGAAGCCGCAGGCGAGGACAACGCCCACTCCGCCGCGCGCGACCGCAATGACATTAAGGTCAGCGTGCTTAATAACTCCGGCGAGGTAGACAAGGCCAAGAAGGAAGCCGATTCCCTCAAGGGCGGCGGCTTCAAGGTTGGCTACGTAGGCAACCTGCCTGGCGACGTCCTTACCGTCCCGAAGACCACCGTCTTCTTCCCCGAGGGCGACGCCTCTGCTGAGGCGCTGGCCAAGGAGGTAGCCGCCCGCTACCAGGCCGATGTCGCCCCGATGAACCGCGATTTGCCTAAGGAAGCAACCGATGACGGCGCCGTCGTCGTCGCCCTGGCGGTTCCGCAGGCCTAAGCAATCCGCGCACCTGACTTAAAGTCCAAGGCCATCCGGCCGAAGAGCAAGCACCATAGATCTTCGGCCGAATGCCTTGGACTTTTGTGATCTGAACTTTTCCGCACCTGCAAGGCCGCCGGTAAAAGTAGGTTAAATAAAATTCACGTCTTAATACCTGTCAGCCGTTAAGCTGAATGGGTGAAGATCCCGGCAGAACAATTCGCCCGCTCTCCCGAACCAACGCTAGGCGTGGAATGGGAGGTAGCGCTCGTGGACCGCGAAACGCGCGACCTTGTCCCGCGCGGTGCGGAACTTATCGATCTGGCCAATGCGACCTATCCCGATATCCATCTGGAAAAGGAATTTCTCCAAAATACGGTGGAGCTAGTTACAGGCATTTGCCACACCGTTCCGGAAGTAATCGCTGACCTGCAAAATTCCCTGAACGCGGTGGAAGAAGCCGCCGATAAGCTGGGTGTAGATGTCTGGGCCTCTGGCGGCCACCCGTTTACGGATTTCCGCGAGAACCCACTTTCGGATAAGCCCAGCTATCAGGAAATTATCGCGCGCACCCAGTACTGGGGCAAGCAGATGCTGCTATGGGGCACGCATGTGCACGTGGGCATTAGCCATGAGGACCGCGTATGGCCCATCATCAATGCATTGATGACTAAGTACCCCCACCTGCTGGCCATTTCTGCGTGCTCGCCTGGGTGGGAGGGCCTAGATACCGGCTATGCCTCCAACCGCACCATGCTGTACCAGCAGCTGCCCACCGCAGGCATGCCGTATCAATTCCGCGATTGGGCCGAGTGGCAGGCCTATATGCGCGACCAAGCGATTTCCGGCGTTATTAACCACACCGGTTCCATGCACTTTGATATTCGACCGGCCGCCAAGTGGGGCACGGTGGAGGTGCGCGTCTCTGATGCGACGTCCAACCTGCGCGAGCTCTCCGCCATCGTGGCGTTGACCCATTGCTTGGTGGTGTACTATGACCGGCTTATCGACGCCGCGGAACCCCTTCCCACCCTGCAGCCCTGGCACGTGGCAGAAAATAAGTGGCGCGGTGCCCGCTATGGCATGGATGCGCTGGTGATTACCTCCCGTGAGACCGATGAGGCTTGGGTTAAGGACGAGCTAGTGGAGATGGTGGATGAGCTTAGCCCCATTGCGCGCGAGCTGGGATGCGTCAACGAGCTAAAACTCATCCACGAAATTATCGAAGGCGGTGCCGGCTATGAGCGGCAGCGCCGTCTCTTCAAAGAGACCGGCAGCTGGCGCGAGGTGGTCGAGGAGACCTGCCGCGAGTTGCATACCTTCCGCCCGCTCTAAAGCGACAGGAAGGTTGGCCCGGGGCTAGTCCTCGGAGCGCGAGTGGCGACCGTAGGCCGGGGTATCGGGGATATCGGTGATGTCCTGAGCCGCCGGGAAGGCGCGCGTTTCCGGCCCTACCGCGGGCATTTCTGCCGTTTCATCGCTGACGGGTTGCGCTGCCCGTGGATGACCCTGGCCCCTCCGGCTCGTAGCTGCCGTATTAAACGAGCGCGCCGGGAGCGCCCCGGCCTCCGCGGAAGCAGGTTGCGCACCAGCGGGCTTTGCGCCAGCGGGCTGCGCAGGTAAGTGGTGGCGGCCTGGGGCGGGCGCTTCCTCTTCCGGCTGGGTGCCAGGGATAAAACCCCACACCGCGTAGAAGGCGATAAAGAGGACGCCGGCGCCGGTAAAAGCCAACATTCCCCACGGCTGCAGATCCCAGTGGTTGAGCGAGCGGCTAGCAGCAGATAGCCACACGGGGGCGGAGATAAACGGCATGGTTACCGCACACATCGCCAGCACCGATACGAAGCCAGCGACCTGTGCGCCGAGGATGCCGGGCAGGCGCTTGCCCAGGCCCTGGTTGACGGCAACCAGCACGACGACGGCCAGCGGCACCGTCCACACCCAGTGGTGATACCAAGAGAAGGGGGAGACCAAGCAGGAGCTGATGCCGGCAAGCGCAAGTGCGGCGGAATTATTGCGGTGCTTCATCGCGGTGCGCAGCGCCAGGCAGGTCAAAATGAAGACCACGACCACGGCGGCGAGCCAGATCCAGCCGCCATCGATGCCCCATGCGCGGACCATCACCGAGCGAATGGACTGCGCACCTGGGTTGGTGTGCTCGCCCACGCGGGAGGACTTAAAGATAGCGTCGGTCCAGAAATCGGCGGCATCCGGAATGGTCACGAAACCAATGGCAACGGTCACCGCGAAGGTAAGGATGGCGATGATCGCTTGCCACCAGCGCTTCTGGAAGAGCAAGACCAGACCCATATAGGCCGGGGTGAGCTTCATACCGGCGGCCAAACCAATTCCGATGCCCGGCAAAGCGCGCTTGCGTGGGAGGATGTCCAAGGCCACCAGCAGCATCAAAAAGATGTTGATCTGGCCAAAGAATAAGGTGCCGTGCACCGGCTCATTCGCCGGGGTGCAGCCCAGCAGCAAAAGGCCCAGCAGCCACATTGCCGGGGAGAGCTTGAGGCCGCGCTCGCGCAGGACCAGCATAATAACCGTGAACAAGGCGAGGGCGGTGCCGCCCTGCCAGAGGAGGATTAAGGGGGCGTCGGCAAGCCTGGAAAGCCACGTGAAAAGAGTGCCGGAAAAGGGCGGATAGGTAAAAGGCAGGTCGCCGATATAGGCGTTATCGTAGAGATCCGCGCCTTGGGCCACCTCGCCGCCGGCGAGCCAATAAATCTTCAGATCCAGGGGAACGCGCCACACAAAGGCGCTATTGCCGTCGAAGATACTGAAGCGGTAAACGATGACGCCGATAAGAGCGGCGAGCACAGTCACCATAGTGGGAAGCCCATAAAGCTTTTTCACGGTGAAAAGCGTCTCCTACTTGCGGCGCAGCGACTTCGCGGCGGGTCGGTCGTTGCGGGACATGGTTTCCTCGGTGCCGTACAGACCCTCACGGCGTGCGATACGCGAGGTGCGCTGCGCGGTTACCGGGCTAGTGAACATGGCAAACAGTACCAGCAAAACGAGTATTCCTAAATCCCCGCGCTCGGCTACGCTGAAGGATTCCGCGCCCGTGATGCGGATAAACGCGCCCAGAATGGTGAGGATGAGACCGGTGGTCTGTGGCTTGCTCACCGCGTGTACGCGCGACATCGTGTCCTTGAACCGGGCGACGCCGATGGCCGCGGCCAAGGTAAGGACGCTGCCGCCAATAATGAGGATGAGCGAGAGTACATCTGCAATAAAGGACCAGCTCATTGGCTATCCCTCTTCCTAAACCTGGTGACGGATACGGTGGAGATGAATCCCAGCAGCGCAATGACCAGCATGGCTGAGACCACGGTCGTGTTAAGCGACCAGCACATATAGGTAGCCAGCGCGCACTGGAACATCGCGGTAAAGCCATCCATGCCCACCAAGCGGTCCAGCGAATTGGGGCCGGTGACAATGCGCCAGAGGGTGATGAGGAAGGAGACCACCAGCAGCGCGGCGGCCACCAGCAAAATTGCGTTATAGATCTGGGGATCCATTAGGGGTGGCTCCTTTCAAAGATTTCGATGAATGAGGCCTCCAAACGGGCCACAGCATTGATTTCGCGCTGGATTTGTTCCTCATCGTGGGCATCCAAGATATGGACGGTAATCATGCGGTTTGCAATGTCAATATCGGTCACCGTGCCGCCTGGTTGCAGGTTATACAGTGTTACGGCCAGGGAGAGTACGAACTCATTATCCAAGCGCATGGGCAGCTCCAAGATGGCGGTCATGGGCACCGGCTGCGGGCGCACGGCCAACCATCCCACCTTGAGCGAGGCGTAGAACAACTCCCAGAACCAGCGGATCATGAAGGCAATGAGCTTGCCCCAAGAGACGTCAATGCCGGCGATAGGCATGGCCGGCAGCGGCAGGGCAAAGACAATGACGACGCCGATGATCAGCCCGGCCACGAGGTTGCCCACGGTGACCTCGCCCATGAGCATGCACCACATGACTACCAGCCAGACGATGAACCACGGGCGGAAGCGGTGGCGCAGGCCGGAAAAGCGCGTGTTAGTCATCGCTAATATCCTTCCTCTTGGCGGCATCCGGGGACTTTACGTCGGTGGAATGCGCATCGCGCCCACCGGCTTCCGGGTCGGTGCGGGCATCCAAACCCGCTGAATCCGGCGGCTCCACCTCCGGGGAAGGGTTGCGGCGATTCTTATAGGAATCAGCGCCGCCGGTGTAGCGCTCCTTCTGGTTGAGGTGGCGGGTGGGGTCATCCGCGCGGTCGCCCAGTACCGCGTACTGGTAAATGGACGTATCCTGCGCGGATTCGGCCGCGCGTGAGGTGATACCGGAAATCGGTCCGGCCAAGAAGGTAATCGAGGTAGACGCTGCCACCAGCAGGGTCGTAGAGGCGATCATGCCAAAGGGCACCCTGCCTACATCCTGGCGAGAAGAAAATTCCACCTCATCGGTGATATCGGAAAGCGGGGCCGGGCGGGCGAGCGCCACGTTGCCCTCTGGGGCATCGGCGCGGTCGCGTTGAAAGCCCTTGGCCCACACCAACATCATGACGTAGAGGGTGAGCAGCGAGGTAACCACCGCACCGACGATGAGCACCCATGCCATCCAGGAGCCTTCATTCGCACCGGCTTGCAGCAGGATGACCTTGCCCAGGAAACCGGAGAACGGCGGGATGCCGCCCAGGTTAATGGCAGGGATGAAATACAAGATTCCGATGAGCGGGGCAGAATACATTAGCGAGCCTAAACGGCGCAGCGAAGACGTTCCGGCCTGGCGCTCGACCAGTCCGACCACCAAAAATAGCGCGGTTTGCACCAAAATGTGGTGCACGGCGTAGAAGATGGCGCCGGAAAGCCCTTGCGCGGTACCGAGCGAAACGCCGAAGATCATGTAGCCAATGTGGCTGACCAGTGTAAAGGACAAAAGGCGCTTAATATCGGACTGTGCGATGGCGCCCAAAATTCCCACCAGCATCGTGGCTAGGGCCACCCACATGAGCACGGTATCGAGGCCGCCGGCAGTGAAAATGGAAGTGCGGGCGCGGATGATGGCGTAGACACCCACCTTGGTCAGAAGGCCGGCAAAAACCGCAGTGACTAGTGAAGGCGCCGTGGGATACGAGTCCGGCAGCCAAGCGTCCAGCGGAACGACGGCCGCCTTAATGCCAAAGGCAACGAGCAGCGTGGCAAAGATCGCGGTGCGGGTGCCTTCCGGGAGATCCTGCATGCGCTGGCCGATCTGTGCCATGTTCATCGTGCCTACGGAGGAATACACATACCCCAGCGCGAGCAAGAAGATCATTGACGAAGCCATGGACACCATCACGTAGCCCACGCCGGCGCGAACTCGACCGGCTGAGGCGCCTAGGGTCAACAGCACATAGGACGCCACGAGGAAGACCTCGAATCCCACGTAGAGGTTGAAGAGATCGCCGGCCAAAAAGGAGATATTAACGCCCATGGTCAGCAGCATGTAGGTGGGCAGGAATACGGCCACCGGCTCGTCCTTGGTGCCATCGCGCACGCCCTGGGAAATGGCGTACCAAATGACAGAAAACAGCACTACGGAGGAAGTAAAGAGCATGACCGCAGATAGGCGATCCGCCACGAGCGTGATGCCCACCGGGGCATCCCAACCTCCTATCTGCAGGGTTTGGATGCCTTCAAAATCCGCAATGAGGATGAGGACGGCATTAACCACCGCGGTAATGAGCAGCGAGAAAAACACGATCTGGCGCTGCGCATTGGGAATGCGGCCAAAAATCAATGCGAGGGCCGCGGCCACTGCGGGGATGATAATCGGCAGCGGAATGAGGTATCCGATGTAGGGAAAGAGGGCATCGACAAGCGGCTGGACGGTTTCACTCATCGCGGGCCCCCTTTACTGGTTCCTCGAAGGATGCAGGGCCGAAGTTATCGCCTTGCTTGGTGGCGCGGCCCGTAGCAGGATCATTGGATGCATCGTGGTCCGGGCTGGCGGCCGCATTGCCGGGACGTGCGGCCTTGGCGGCAATTGCGGTATCTTCCGCGTCATCTTCAATGACATCGTCTGTACGGTAGCGGTACTGCCGGTATGCCAAGGTGAGGATGAAAGCCGTCAACGCCATGGAAATGACGATGGCGGTCAGAATCATTGCCTGCGCCAGTGGATCCGCAATCTCGGCGCCGTAAGGCTCCGACTCGCGGCCATCGATAGGCGGGGAACCGGCCGAACCGCCGGACTGCAGCAAGAAGAGGTTGGCGCCATTGCCCAAAAGCAACAGTCCAAGCAGCATTTTGGTCATGGCGCGGTCCAGGAGTAGGTAGACGCCTGCGGCTACGAGCACACCGGCGGCCAAGAGGAGGAAGAGGTTGGCTTCCATTTATTTCTCCTTCCCTGTGGTGGCGGTTGTGCTTGCTGTAGCGGCTTGTTTCTTTTCCTTGCGCTGGGCCCGTTGCGCCTTTTGCTTGGCGGTGCGTTGGCGTTGCTGCCGGGCCAGCGAGCGAGCGCGGTCGCGGGCGCGTTGTTTACGCATATCCTCTTCCTCATCCAGTTTGGCGCCCAAGGAATTCAGGATGTAGAGCGTGAGCCCCACGACGATGAGGTAGACACCTGCGTCAAAGACCAACGCTGAAGGCAGTGAAACCTTGCCGATGAGCGGAATCTCCGGCGAGGTGTATCCGCTGGTAAGCGGCGGGTGCCCAAAGAACATCGGGGTCACCGTGGCCAGTGCGGACAGCAAGAGACCGGTGCCCATGGTGCGGCCGGCATCGATAGGCAGGGTTTCTTCTAGCTCCGCGCGCCCACCAGCCAGGTAGCGCAAGATGAGCGCTAGCGCTGCGACGAGGCCGCCGGCAAAGCCGCCGCCAGGGGCATTGTGGCCGGCGAAGAAGAAGTAGAAGGACAGTGCGACCATGGACGGAAAGAGCACGCGCGTGGAGACATCGATCATCAGCGAGCGGTTGAGCGCTTGCTCTGATTCCACCCCGGCGGCCAGCCACCGCCGGCCGGTAACCCGCAGGGTGGGACGGCGGCTTTCGCGGCCGAAGGATTGGGTGCGATAAATCAGAGAAACCACGCCCAGTGCGGCGATGATGATCACCGTGATTTCGCCAAAGGTATCCCAGGCACGCAAGTCCACTAGCAAGACGTTGACAGCATTGGCGCCGTGTCCAATCTCTTTGGCCAGATCCGGCATGAACTCGGAGATGGGCTTAGACTGACGTGCGTTAATAGCAAACATCGCCACCACGGTGACGGTAAGGCCCGTGCCCACGGAAAGCCACGCGCGCAGGCGCCCCATCTTGGGGTCCTGCTTCCACTCGGTGGAGGCCGGCATGCGGCGCAGAACCAGCATGAAAAGAACCATCACGATGGTCTCAGTCAGCAGCTGCGTCAGCGCCAAGTCCGGCGCACCGTGCAGAGCGAAGATGAAGGCGAGGGTATAGCCAGTCACCCCGACGATGATCACGGCTGATAAACGATTATCGGTGACCGTGGCGGCTACGGCGGCCACCATGATGATGAAGGCGGCGACGATCTGCCAAGGATTTTCCGCCACAATCATGCGGATATCGGTGAGATCGCCCTTGATGATCATAGCCAGTGGCAGCAGCATCAATGTGGCAAAGATAACCGTCAAGTTCACCTGCAGGGAGCCGCGCTGCGTGGTTGCCGTCGTGCGCAGCGAGAGCTGGCGCAAAAGAGCGATGACCGAATCATAGGCATCATCCGCATTGCCCAGCGCAGGATAGGCGAATTGCCACTTGACCAGGACCTGGCGTTGCCAGTGCATAATAATACCGCCCATGATAATGAGTGCGGAGAGGCCGAGTGCCACCGTAAGTCCATGCCACAGGGCTAGTTCGCTATGCTCCTTCGGGGCGAAGGTGGAGTCGAGATGCTGGTCAAAGGCGGCCGATAGGGGCTTGGGGAACACACCAAGTGCCACGGTTAGGGCAGTGAGCAGGGCAGGAGAGAGCCATAATCCCATAGTTACGGGATGCATCTTGGCGACGGCCTCTGCCGGTTCCGTTCCATTGACCTCCTTCTTGGTGGCAAAGGCACCCCACAAAAAGCGCAGCGTATAGGCCATCGTGAGGATAGAACCGAGGACATAGGCCACAAGCATCATATTGCGTGGCATGCCGACCAAGAGCTCCTCGTGCATGGTGGCTTCCAGCACGGCTTCTTTGGCCACGAAGCCAAATAGAGGTGGGACGCCGGCCATGGAGAACCCGGAAATGATCGCAATGCCGAAGAGGAATGGTTCTTTGCGCCCCAATCCGGATAGCTTGGTGATATCCCTTGTGCCTGAGCAGTGATCGATAGCGCCGACGACCATAAAAAGCGCCGCCTTAAATAGCGAGTGTGCAAAGGTCAGCGCGAGACCGGCCTGCATGGCTTCCCGCGAGCCTACGGCCATGATGGAGGTGATAAACCCTAGCTGGGAGACGGTGCCATAAGCCAAAATCAGCTTCAGATCGCGCTGCTTGAGCGCCATCCAGCCGCCGAGCAGCATGGTAAATACGCCTAGGGAGATAACCACCACGTGCCAGGTGGCCACCTCATACATTGAGGGCGCCAGGCGCCCGATTAGGTAGATGCCGGCCTTAACCATCGCGGCGGAGTGGAGATAAGCGGAGACTGGAGTCGGTGCCGCCATCGCGCCGGGGAGCCAAAAGTGCGCCGGTGCAATTGCAGACTTTGTCAGTGCGCCCGCCAAGATGAGCACGATGGCCACCGTGACATAGGGCGTCTGTGCAAAGTTCTCATAGGCGGAGATATCACTAAAGGTCCACGCCCCAGTTTGCCGTCCGAGCAAGATAATGCCCATGAGCATGGTTAGCCCGCCCAGAGCGGTGACCATCAGTGCCTGCTGTGCCGCGCGGCGGGAGGAGGCTCGTTCCGCATAGTAGCTAACCAAGAGGTAAGACAGCAGGGAGGTAATCTCCCAGAACACGTACATAAGTAGGAAATTGTCCGCGGCCACTAGACCAAACATGGCGGTGGCAAAGCCCACCATTTGCGCCGCGAACATGGCCAAGCGGCGCCGCGTGCCGTCGAAATAGCCCCAGCAGTAGACCAATACCAACGCGCCCATGCCCAAGATGATGAGGCTAAATAGCGCGCCTAGTCCGTCTAAGCGGAGGTCAAAACTTAAGTTCGCGGACGGCATCCATTCCACAGTGTGCTTAACTGCGCCACCGTCTGCGAAGGTGCCGCGCAGAAAGTGCATGAGCGTCCACACAAAGCCTGCGCCGGGGACTAAGGCCAAAATTCCAAATGCCGGGCGACCCATTCGCATGATGAGCAGCGGTGCTACCAGGGTGGCGGCGATGAGAGTACCCAGGAGTATTAGCACGTTGGTTACTGCGCTCCTTTTGGTTGTGTCACGTTCTCTTGCCCCGCTGCCGCGAATACCACGAGCATCACAACTAATGAGAGACGAGAGCATTCACGAGCCGCACGCCGCTGAGTATGCCGCGGTGGCATAGTGCAAGCAACATGGCCGAGCGCGGGGCCAACGTTTTGCCATTTTACCGGCTTTTCTACGGCTTGGAAAGAATTATTTTTGGCACTGTATTATATGCTGCTGTTTTGCGGCATAAAGAAACCCCGCTCCCCAAGGAGCAGGGTACGCCGCAGTGCCGCGGCGGTAGAAAGGGCCCAGGCTGGGCTAGGGGGGCGCAAGCCTTAGGAATAGCGCTGCAAGAAGAGTGCTTCCGCGGCGGCGATGTTCTCGATCTCGGTGGGGTCGACGGACTCATTGGCGGAGTGGATCGTGCACTTTGGCTCCTCCACGCCGTAGAGAGCGATCTCCGCGTTGGGGTGAGCCTCCTGCAGCTCCGTGGTCAGCGGAATGGAGCCGCCCATGCCCTGTGCGGCCGTTTCCTTGCCATAAGCCTCAGACAGGCACTCGCCCAGCAGGGCAGCGGCTGGCTTTTCCGGATCGGTGGCAAAGCCAGCGTTGGATTCCAGCACCTCGGCCTTGACCTGTGCGCCCCAAGGGGTGTGGGAACGCAGGTGATCGCAGACGGCGTCGGCAATCGCGGCGGCATCGGCACCGGCCGGAACGCGCAAGTTGAGCTGGGCGGAAGCAGTGGCGGGCACGGCGTTGACAGCCTCAGACACAGGGGTGGAGGTAAAGCCGGTCACGGTAATGGCCGGGCGGGACCAGACCATATTGGCCACTGGGGTGGCACCGGCCGGGTCGTCTTCGCCCATGATCTTGGTGCCCTCCAGCAGCTGCGCATCGGCGCGGAAGGCTTCGGCCGGGTACTCCTGGCCGGACCACTCGGCGGTGGTATCCACGCCGTCGATAACGGTGCGGCCGTACTCATCGGACAGGGAGTCAATGGCGCGCATCAGCGCCTTGGCGGCATCCGGTGCCGCGCCGCCAAACTGGCCGGAGTGCACGGCGGAGGCCAAGGTATCGACCTGCACGCCAATCTGCGCGCCGCCGCGCAGGGACGTGGTCAAGGTCGGCTGGCCCACAGCGGCGTTGCCCGCATCGGCGATGAGGATGGCGTCGGAAGCAAAAAGCTCCGGGCGGTCCTTGATGAGCTGGGACAAACCCTCGCCGCCGCGCTCCTCGGAGCCCTCGATGAGGTACTTCAGGTTCACCTTGGTGCCGCCGTTATTGTCCACCGCGCGCAGGGCGGCCAGGTGCATGGCCACATTGCCCTTGCAATCGGCGGCGCCGCGGCCATACCAGCGGGTGGAGCCATCGGCAGCCTCGCGCTCGGTAAGGGTGAACGGATCGGATTCCCAAGCCTCGCGGTTGCCGGCCGGCACCACGTCATAGTGGGAGTAGAGCAGCACCGTCTTGGCGCCTTCATCGCCCTTGCACTCACCCAAGATGGCGGTGGAGCCATCGGCCGTGGTGATGGTTTCCACGCTCACTCCGGCCTCTTCCAGTGCGGACTTAACCCACTGGCTTGCGCCCTTGGTCTGGTCCTCCAGGCCTTCCTCGTCATGGACGGAGTTAAAGGCCACGAGCTCGCTGAGCTGGCGGAAAATGGTCTCGCGATCGTTGCGAATGCTTTCATTAAGTGCAGTCATGTTCTCTACGGTACCCGCCCGCCCCAAGCTATAGAGCAACCGGAATAGGAAAACGCTGGGGTGGTGAACTAAAATTTTTTCATTCCACCCTGTGCGGATTCTGTCCGTTCGGACCCTATTCCGGGAAGGAACCGGCGCCAAACAGACAGAAACGGACGTGGCAGGCCGCGGTTTGCTACGCAGGGTGAAACGAGAAACTTTCATAGCCGAGAATAGAAAGGACCTGGCATGGCGAACGCATCATCCGCCGCAGGTTCCAAGGCCTCCCTGCCCGAGCTGACTCTGCGCGGCATCATTATCGGTGGCCTGATTACCCTCATCTTCACCGCTGCCAATGTGTACTTAGGCCTGAAGGTGGGCTTGACCTTTGCTACCTCCATCCCGGCCGCCGTGATTTCCATGGCGGTGCTGCGCCGGTTCAAGGGCCACAACATTAAAGAAAACAACATTGTGCAGACCATTGCCTCTGCTGCGGGCACCCTGTCCGCCATCATCTTCGTCCTCCCGGGCCTGGTGATGGTGGGGTACTGGCAGGGCTTTGGCTTCCTGCAGACGGCCGGCGTGTGCATCATCGGCGGCGTGCTGGGCGTGATGTATTCCATCCCGCTGCGCCGCGCTTTGGTCACCGGCTCCGATCTGCCCTACCCGGAGGGCGTGGCCGCGGCCGAGGTCCTCAAGGTGGGCGATGAAAGTGCTTCCGGCACCAGCCACGAAGAAAATGCCAAGGGTTTGCGCGTCATCGTCGCCGGCGGCATTACCTCGGCCGTCATGGCGCTGCTGGCCGCAATGAAGGCCGCCGCCTCCGAGGTCACCGCTTATTTCAAGCTCGGCGCCGGCGCGACCACCCTGGGCACCAGCCTGTCCACCGCGCTTATCGGCGTGGGCCACTTGGTGGGCCTGCCGGTAGGCATTGCCATGCTGGTTGGCGTAGTGATTTCCTACTTCATTTTGCTGCCCATTTTCACCACCGGCGATATTACGGGCGCCACCGCGCTTGCCGACGTCGTCGATACCACCTTTTCCGATGACATCCGCTTCATCGGCGTGGGCACCATGGCCATTGCCGCCATTTGGACCCTGCTGAAGATCGCCGCTCCCATTGCTGTGGGCATCCGGCAGTCCCTGGCCTCCTCGCGTGCGCGCAAGTCCGGTTCCGCCGTGGACGTCACCGAGCGCGATATTCCCTTCCCCTATGTCGCCACCACCATCGTGGCGTTCATGGTGCCTATCGCGTTGCTGTTGTGGGACTTTGTGCGCGGTACTGATATTCACGACCACATGGCCGTGCTCATTACCGTCTCCGTCCTCTTTACCCTGTTGGTAGGCCTGATTATCGCCTCCGTGTGCGGCTACATGGCCGGCCTGATTGGTGCGTCTAACTCGCCAATTTCCTCCATCGGCATTATCGCCGTGCTCGCTGCCTCGCTGCTCATTGCGGCCGTCACCCGCGGCACCACTGCGGATCCTTTGTCTTTGGTGGCCTACACGCTCTTCACCGCGGCCATCGTCTTTGGTATTGCCACCATTTCTAACGACAACCTGCAGGACCTCAAGACCGGTCAGCTCGTCGGCGCTACTCCGTGGAAGCAGCAGGTAGCGCTCATCATCGGCGTGGTCTTCGGCTCCCTCGTTATCCCGCCGATTCTGCAGGTCATGCTCAATGGCTTCGGCTTCCAAGGTATGGAAGGCGCCGGCGAAGACGCCTTGGCCGCCCCGCAGGCCGCCCTGATGTCCTCCGTTGCTTCCGGCATCTTCGATAGCTCGTTGGATTGGAACCTCATCTTTATCGGGATGGCCATTGGCGCTGTCCTTATTATCATTGACGAGCTCCTGCGCAAGTTCACCGATAAGTACTCGCTGTCCCCACTGGCCGCCGGCATGGGCATGTACCTACCAGCCGCCCTGACCATCGTCATCCCCATCGGTGCCATCTTGGGCACCTTCTATGACAAGTGGGCTGCGAAGCAATCCCACCCGGAGTTTGCCAAGCGTATGGGTACCCTCCTGGCCACCGGTCTCATCGTGGGTGAGTCCCTGTTCGGCGTGGTCAACGCCGGCATCATCGCCGCTGCCGGTGGCGATAGCCCGCTGGAAATCTTCGAGGGCGGCACGGCTGCCACCATCGTCGGCGTGATTCTCTTTATTGTCGCGCTGACGTTCATCTACCGCTGGACCAAGCGCACGGTGAAGAGCTCCTAGTTCCTGATCCATTCCTTATATAATGGCGTCCCTTCGCGGGGGCGCCATTTTTTCTTGCAGTCGCGGTGGGAGAGTGCCAGAATGGTCGTTAGCACTCGCACAGTATGAGTGCTAGATAAATCTACATCGTTGTGGTTGAGGTTGGTTCACACTCACCAGCCATGCCGTCGCGGGCGTCCGCAGCGAGAAAGACGTGAGTGTCGTCCTCAATAAACCAAGGAGCACAAACACAATGGCAAAGATTATCGCTTTTGATGAAGAGGCCCGCCGCGGCCTCGAGCGCGGCCTAAACACGCTTGCCGACGCCGTCAAGGTCACCCTCGGCCCCAAGGGCCGCAACGTCGTCCTGGAAAAGTCCTGGGGCGCCCCGACCATTACCAATGACGGTGTTTCCATCGCTCGCGAAATCGAGCTCGAGGATGCTTACGAGAAGATCGGCGCCGAGCTGGTCAAGGAAGTTGCCAAGAAGACTGACGACGTCGCAGGCGACGGCACCACCACCGCAACCGTGCTGGCACAGGCTCTCGTACGCGAGGGTCTGCGCAACGTAGCCGCAGGTTCCAACCCAATGGGCATCAAGCGCGGCATCGAGACCGCAACCAAGAAGGTTGTGGACTCCCTGCTGTCTTCCGCCAAGGAAGTAGAAACCCAGGAGCAGATCGCTACCACCGCTGGCATTTCCGCTGCTGACCCGGCCATCGGCGAGAAGATCGCCGAGGCTATGTACACCGTGGGCAACGGCTCCGTAAACAAGGACTCCGTTATCACCGTGGAAGAGTCCAATACCTTCGGTGTTGACCTCGAGGTAACTGAGGGTATGCGCTTTGATAAGGGCTACATCTCCGGCTACTTCGCTACCGATATGGAGCGTCAGGAGGCAGTCCTGGAGGATCCGTACATCCTGCTGGTCTCCTCCAAGATCTCCAACATCAAGGACCTGGTTCCGCTGCTGGAGAAGGTTATGCAGTCCGGCAAGCCGCTGCTCATCATCGCTGAGGACGTTGAGGGCGAGGCCCTGTCCACCCTCGTGGTGAACAAGATCCGCGGCACCTTCAAGTCCGTTGCGGTTAAGGCCCCGGGCTTCGGCGACCGCCGCAAGGCCACCCTGCAGGACATGGCCATCCTCACCGGCGGCCAGGTCATCTCCGAGGAGGTCGGCCTCTCCCTCGAGACCGCCGAGCTCGAGTACCTGGGCCAGGCGCGCAAGGTTGTCGTCACCAAGGACGAGACCACCATCGTTCAGGGTGCTGGTTCCCAGGAGCAGATCGACGGCCGCATCAAGCAGATCCGTGCCGAGATCGAAAGCTCTGACTCCGATTACGACCGCGAGAAGCTGCAGGAGCGCCTGGCTAAGCTCTCCGGCGGCGTTGCTGTCCTCAAGGTCGGTGCCGCTACCGAGGTTGAGCTCAAGGAGCGCAAGCACCGCATCGAGGACGCAGTTCGCAACGCAAAGGCTGCCGTGGAAGAGGGCATCGTTGCCGGCGGCGGCGTAGCACTGCTGCAGGCCGCTTCCGTTCTGGATTCCCTGGATGACCTTAAGGGCGACGAAGCTACCGGCGTCAAGATCGTCCGCGAGGCCCTGTCTGCACCGCTGAAGCAGATTGCACACAACGCGGGCCTGGAGCCGGGCGTTGTGGCAGACAAGGTTGCCTCCCTGCCGGCAGGCGAGGGCCTGAACGCTGCTACCGGTGAGTACGTCAACCTCATGGAGGCTGGCATCAATGACCCGGTTAAGGTCACCCGCTCCGCTCTGCAGAACGCTGCTTCCATTGCAGCTCTGTTCCTGACCACCGAGGCTGTCGTCGCCGACAAGCCTGAGCCGGCTGGTGCCAACAATGGCATGCCGGATGCTGATGCCATGGGTGGCATGGGCTTCTAAGTACAATCCCCGATAGGTCTAGGAGACGGGCTCGGGCAAGGCTCCTAGCGGCCTTCTAGCCCCTTTTGAGCGCCCCGCTTCTGTGCTTTAGAGCGCATGAGACGGGGCGCTTCGGCGTGTCTGCACCACTTTGCTGCGCAGATACGATATGAGCGCACCACTAATTCGCGAGCCAATCGCTGAATCTGCTTGTCACTGTGGTTTTCTAATCGGTGCACATGTTCAACTCACAATGCCCGATTCATTGGCCATACAGGCTTACAATTCAGCGCCACGGGACTTAACACGCGAACCATGCGCCCCACTGACCCCGTATAGGGGTAATTTTAACGGACTGGATTAGAAAAATTTTCTCGCTTGAGAAGGCTAGTTTACGGGCATAACTATCGTTCGCTACACCCCGAAGCGTTACGGGGTTAAATTTTATTTAACCCAATTAACGATCTGTCAACGAAAAAATGCAGTTCAGGGGATTGTGCCATTGGGTAAGAAATTTCCAATACCCCCTATAGGATATAGCTCTTTTCTTATCAAATCGGCCTAGATGTGAAGACACCTATGCAAACTTGACTTGCTTTAGATTGAACTTGTGCCAAAATATTACTTGTGACGCCCACTGAGGGTGTCTGCAAACTGCAAACCCCTCCGCGGCGAAAAGCTTCGGATCTATTTTAGGAGTTCAAACATGGATCTCTCCCTCGTACAGACTCACCTGGACAACTTCGTTAACACCTGGGAAGGCTGGGCAAAGGTTCTTGGCGGCCTGCAGGACTTCGGTCACCTGTTCCTGGGTGGCGAGATGGCACCGATCAAGGGCATCAACGAGAACCTCTCTTCCTACGCTGATTTCCTTTCCTCCAAGTAATTTCATTTCCTAAACAAGTCTTAAGGAGACAAAATGTCTGACTTCATTTCCCAGTTCGCTGCTTCCTCCGAGGGCATCTTCGAGCCGATTAAGTACGTCTTCGACGAGCTCTTCAAGGTTGCCTCCCCGCTGGTTGAAGTAGCTAAGGGTGCTTCCAAGCTGATCGGCATGTTCGCATAAGAACATCCTTCAGTTCTGAGCTTTAACGCTCACTGAAGCAAGAAGGCCTACCGTTTCGGTAGGCCTTCTTGCTGTTTTGTTGTTCATTTGGGGCAGGGGTAACTGCGAAAATTTAGCGCGCTAGATGCCCACATTCGGGTTACACTTAATGCATGGCTGATATTAAAGACGACGACCTTCCCGAGATTGACCTGGCAAAAACTGACGGCTACGTCGTCGATGGAACCGACGAGGATGATCCTTCGCTGATCATGCCTGATGGTTCCCCGGTTCAGACTTGGCGTGAAAATTACCCCTACGATGAACGTATGACTCGCGATGAGTACGAGTCCGTTAAGCGCGCGCTGCAGATTGAGTTGCTGAAGTGGCAGAACTGGACCAAGGAAACTGGCCAGCGCCACATCATTATCTTTGAGGGTCGCGATGCGGCCGGCAAGGGTGGCACCATCAAGCGCTTTAATGAGCACCTGAACCCGCGTGGTGCTCGCACCGTGGCATTGGAGAAGCCGTCGCCGCGTGAGTCCACCTCGTGGTATTTCCAGCGCTATATTGAACACTTCCCAGCCGGTGGCGAAATCGTCTTTTTTGACCGCTCTTGGTACAACCGCTCCGGTGTGGAGCGCGTGATGGGCTTTTGTACCGAAAGCCAGCACGCGGAGTTCCTCCGCGAGGTTCCGATGCTGGAGAATATGATTCTGGGCTCGGGTATCTCCCTGACCAAGTTGTGGTTCTCGGTTACCCGTAAGGAGCAGCGCACCCGCTTCGCCATTCGCCAGATCGACCCGGTGCGCCAGTGGAAGCTATCCCCGATGGACTTGGCTTCGCTAGATAAGTGGGATGACTACACCCGTGCGAAGGAAGAGCAGTTCCGCTACACGGATACGGAAGAGTCGCCGTGGATCACCATTAAGTCCAACGACAAAAAGCGTGCCCGTATTAACGCCATGCGCTATGTCCTATCCAAGTTCGAGTACACGAACAAGGACCACGAGCTGGTGGGCGAGGTCGATGAGAACATCGTCAAGCGTGGTCGCGACCAGATTGGTGACTAGGCTTGAGCTAAATTAGCCGCACATTAGGCGGGAAACTCGGTAAGTCCGGGTTTCCCGCTTTTTGTTTTAGGGGTACCAAAAGGGGGTAAATGGGGAGGAATAGTTTCGCGGAAATTTGGGGTTTTAAAGGGCTATTTCCGTGCGGTTATGTTACGGAAACGTAGGTAGCATTGTCGAAAACTATTTGTGGTCTCCGTCTTAGAATATTTAGCATCACTGTTATCTCAATCTCATCTGGGAAATGATTATGAGCTACAACACCAAGAGGAGACGGTGATGATGAAGAAGCATTTAACCGCTTGCCTGACAGCGGCAGCAGTACTGGCGGCACCAGTTGCGGTATCTGGCACGCTCACGGCAGGGGCAATCGCCCAGGAAGTTCCGGCGCCTGCGCCCGCGGCAGACCAGAAACCAGATGTATTGGGGCGCCCAACTGTCTCGGAAAAACAGGTATCCGATGAGGAAGGCTACTTCGACAGCGCTCATGGCGAGGGCGTCAAGATCTACTACCGCAAGCAGAAGGTGGCCAACCCACGCGGTGCGGTGGTTTTGGCGCACGGTGTATCTGAGCACTCGGGGCGTTACGATTACGTCGCTAAGCGCTTGCTCGATGCAGGTTACAACGTCTACCGCGTAGACCACCGTGGGCACGGCAAGTCCGCTGGCGGCAGCGTTCCTCTGGGGCACAGCGATAATTTCCAGTACATTCTGGATGATTTTGATCATGTGGTGGACATGGCCAAGGAGGAAAACCAGGGAGTAAAGACCTTCCTGCTGGGCCACTCGATGGGCTCGCTGACCGTGGAGGCCTATGGCATCCGTGAGCCGGGCAAGGTGGATGGCATCATCACCAACGGCGGCGGCGCGCCGCTGAACCTCTCTGGCAAGAACGTGGCCGGAAAGAATATCACCCCGGATGATATTTCGGAGACCCAGAAGAAGCTGGATCCCACCATCTTTGAGCGCTTGCCGCTGGCCCAACTCACCAGCTTTAATGCGCACTATGCGCAGAACCTGATTCCGCACCGCACCGAAATTGGCGCACAATCGCCGGAGTGGAGCAAGGACATTCAGCTGTCTAATCCATTTACGGATGGCATCTCCACTAACCAAGCGGTGAAGGACGAGTATGCCTCTAGCCCGCTCATTGCGCAGAAGACCAGCGCTGGAACTGCCCTGCAGTTGGCGGCGATTGCGAACTACGACGCCGTCAATGCGGACCTCTTCACCGCACCGACGCTCATCATGCACGGCACCAAGGACGGCATCGTTCCGCCGTACTTCTCCCAGGATTGGTACAACTCCATTTCCTCCAAGGATGTGGAGTATGTGACTTGGGAGGGGCAGAAGCATGAGGTCTTTAATGAGCCTGCTGCCGATCAGGCTCTCGATACCGTCGTGGACTGGCTCGACCGCCACGCCTAAATTCACGCGGACCTCAAAGTGAGGACTCTTGGCAGGCATGTAGTGCTTGCCAAGAGTTTACGTATATGTAACCGCGTCGTTGCCCAGGACGGATAGAAATTGAATTATGAAAAATAAACTCTGTGCTTTCTCATCTGTCCTGGCGCTCACCGGAATGGTGGGCGCGCCCGTTGCGGCGGCCCAGTCCTCGCTTTCTGGTTCCTCCTTTAGTTCTTCTTTGGGTTCGTCGTTGGGCTCCTCGCTGAGTTCCTCATCGAGCTCTTCCTGGGGGTCCTCCCAGGGCTCGTCCGAGGGGTCCTCGGCGGGAGACGATGTGCAGCCGGGGGAAGGCACAGAATCGCGGGTGCTGTGGCAGGAAAGCTTCGACGGGGTGGATACCCCGGCATGGTTTACCCACCACGCGCCGGAGGGGTGGAAGACCGACGTGCAGGGCGTGGACTCGGGCGAGGCCCGCTGGAAGGGCTGGACCTTTGGCGATATGCGGCATTGGACCTGGGCGGCCGGAACCGATATGCGCCACTACTTCACCCAGGCGCATGACACCTTCGCCATCATTGACAACAAGCAGCAGCGTTTGGCCGAGGGCGATTCTATGACCGCCGGACTGAAGAGCCCGGCCATCTCGGTGGCGGGGCAGGACCGAGTGAATGTGGAATTCGATCAGCATTACCGCCAGGGCAAGGAAGGACAGAACGCGACGGTGAAGGTCGCCTTCGATGGTGGGGAAGCACAGGAAATCGCAGCCTATGACAAAGACGTATTCTCCAAGCACGAGTCCATCGGCGTGGACGTGCCGGTCGGCGCGAAGACCATGCAGGTCAGCTTCAGCTACAACAATGGCAATGATGACTGGTGGTGGGCGGTGGACAACGTGGGCGTCGTCAAGCCGCTGGGTGAGCTCAAAGGCTCGCCGCAGGCTACCGTGGACGTGCTTTCCGACGTCCAAGGCGACCCCCAAGACTACAAAGACGCCGTCCGCCAGTTGAATGGCATGGAGGACAAGGCCGGGGCGCTGGTGCTCAACGGCGACCTGGTAGACAATGGCTCGCAGCAGCAGTGGGATGATTTCCTGGCCGCGCACAGCGAGGTGCCGCACGATTCGGGCAAGGAATTATGGACCATCGGCAACCACGAAATGTATGGCAAGGAAGGATCTAAGACCTACCTCGAGCGCTTCCTCAAATACTCCGGCCAGGATAAGCCGTGGAAGGAAGAGGTAGTTGACGGGGTGCCACTGATTTCGGTGAATACCGAGTTCTATTCCGATATCCTGCGCCACGGCAAGGAGCCGTTCCAGCGCATCAGCAAAGAGCAGCTCGATTGGTTAGATGAGCGCCTGGCCTATTGGGATGCTAAGGGCACGCCGGCGCTGGTCTTTAGCCATCCGCTGCTGCCACAGACGGTATCGATGTCCCATTCGGCGTGGTACCAGAATGATTTCGAAGACCTTGAAGCGCTATCCAACGTGGTCAATAAGTACAACAACATCGTGTGGTTTAGCAGCCACAGTCACTCTTCGCTGCGCCAGAATAACTGGTGGGGAACCCGCCGCTACGACGGCACGGGCGAGGCCGGCCGCACCGGCTTCCCGGTAGTCAATACCGGTGCCATCCTCAATGAGTACCTGCCGGATGGCGATAATGACGAGAAAATCGTCAAAGAAAAGGAAGAAGCCTCCACCGGACTGCGGGTCAAGGTCTTTGCTGACCGCGTCCGAGTGGAGGCCTGGGACTTCAAGTCCGGCGAAATGATTAAGTATCAGGACTTCGCGCGGTAGGGCGAAGGTGCCTGCCGGTGGCCTATCGCTTCCACGGCTCGATGGGGTTGCCCTGCCATACGGCGTTGGTGGGAACGCGGTCGCCGCGCATAACCAGCGAGCCGGGGCCTACGGTGGAGGCCTTGCCAATCAGTGAGGCAGGCAGCGCCACCGAATGGGAGGCCAGTGTAGATCCGGCTTCGACGGTGACGGTATCCAGGCTCATCACGCGGTCCTGGAAAAGGTGGGTTTGCACCACCGTGCCGGGGCCCACGGTGGCGGCCGCACCGACGCGGATGAGGTCCGTTTCCGGGAACCAGTAGGAATCGATCCACGCACCGCGGCCGATTTCCACGCCGAGGGCGCGCAGCCCCAGGTTGATCTCGCCGGAGCCGTAGGTGTGCTGGAAGAACCACGGCGCGGCGACGACCTCCACGAAGGTATCCTGCAGCTCATTGAGCCAGACAAAAGCGGACCACAGCGGGTGGTCAGCCGCGCGGTGCTTGCCCACGCAAATCCACTTCACCGCGACGGTAATGGCCATGGCTACGGCACCCATGCCCATGAGCACGAGGCCGGAGAGGAGCCAGGTGAGGGGGAAGCCGAGGGCGTCGAGAAGCGTGTAGTACATGCTAAGGGTCGCGGCGAGCAGCATGGCGGAAAACATCGGTGCCAAAAGGCGCATGGTTTCCACCACGCCGCGGGCGGCCTTGACGGCAAAGCCCGGGTTATAGGTCAGCGCCTCACCCGAGTTAGCGGGGGAGTCCACCTCCACGGTCACGCGGCGCATGCGCTCTGGTGGCGCACCCCACCAGTTGGCGCCGGCCTTCGTCTTCTTCGGGGTAGAAGAAAGAACGGCAACCAGCGAGTTCTTGGATAGCTTGCGGCCGGGTGCGGTGATGCCGGAGTTGCCCACGAAGGAGCGCTTGCCCACCTTGGTCTCGCCGGTGCGCATCCAACCGCCGCCGAGCTCGTAGCCGCCGATCATGGTGTCATCGGCCAGGAAGGCACCCTCTTTGACCTCGGTGAGCTTGGGGATCATGACCGCGGTGGAGATTTCCACGTTGGTGCCAATCTCCGCGCCGAGCGAGCGCAGCCATGCTGGAGTCAGCTGGGAGGCATAGAGCGGAAAGAGCTTGGTGCGAGCCTCGTCCATGAGGCGCTCGATGGCCCACAGGCGCCAGCCCGTGACCGAGCGCACGGGTGCCACGCCCGGCCTAATGCCGAGCGAGAGAATGCGTACGCCCAGCCAGGTCTGCAGCATATAGGTGGCAAAGGCCGCCAGTGCGCCGACGGGCGCGAAGAAAACCGCACCGACGAAGCTATCGCCGCCTGTGGAATGCACAAGGGCCAAGACGATGGCCGCGCCTATCGCCAGCGCAACAACCGGCTGGATGGCGAGGAGGACGGAAGTGGCGTCATAGATAGCCACCCACCACGGCCGGCGCTTTGGCGTATGGGACGGGAAGCGATGCTTGGAGCGGCCCACCTTCTTGGCAGGTGAGCCCGACCAGCGCTGGCCGTCCTTGATCTTCTTGCGGCCAGTGACGGTGGAACCGGCCTCCACGTGGGCATACTTGCCCACCACGGTGCCAAGCAGCAGCGTGGAGCGCGCGCCCACGCGAGCGCCTTCCTTGACGTCGATGGCGCCCACATGCAGGATATCGCCGTCCAGCCAATAACCGGAAAGGTCCACTTCGGGCTCGATGGCGGCGTGCTTGCCCAGCGTGAGCAGGCCGGTCACCGGCGGCAGGGAGTGCAGATCCACGCCGCGCTTGACCTTGACGCCGAGCGCGCGGGCGTAGTTATTCACGCGTGTGGCACCGGCCAGGGAGCTCGCGCCGGAGGCATTAGCCCAGCGCTCGGCCGCCCAGATGCGCAGGTGCGTCGAACCGCCGCGCGGGTAATCGCCCGACTTGATGCCGGCCGTAATAAGACGCGCGCCGTAGCCGCCGATGGGGATGCGGCCGATTGGGGTGACAAAGACGATGAGCATGGCAATGACCAGCCACCACGGATAGGCCGCGGCCCACTCGAAGCCCAACGATGCCGCCACGGTGGAACCCAACATGAGCCAGGCCAGCCAGCTGGAGGCGGCCAGCGTCATGACGGGGATCTGAATCAGTGTCTGGGCGAGGCGGGTGCCGAAGCCGACCTTGGTGACCTCGCGCATGGGGACGTCAGCAGCCGCGGGGCGCGGTTCGGCACCGGCGATGAGCTCGGCCAGCGAACCCAAGCGCGGGTGGTCGTAGAGGTCGCGCACCGCCACGTTGGGGTAGCGCTCCCTGATATGCCCCACGAGGGTTGCGGCCGCCAATGAGGTGCCGCCGAGAGAGAAGAAATCGGCGTTCTCGTCCTCCACGGATACGCCGAGTGTTTCTACCCACAGTTCCGCGAGCCACTTCTCAGTCTCGGTCAGCGTGGTCGATTCCACGCCCACTCCAGGCAGTGGCCATGGCAGGGCCTTCTTATCCACCTTGCCGGAGGTACGCACCGGCAGCTCTTCCATCACACAGATGCGCGGGACGAGCGCGGCCGGCATGGTATCGGCCAGGCGGGCGTGCGCGGCCTCGTGATCGAAGCCCTTGGCCTCATCCTCGAGGGAAACATAGCCCACCAGGACGGACTCGCCGCCCGGGGTCTTTTGCACGGCCACGGCCGAGTTATAGACGTTATCCAGCGCTGCGACGTTCGCTTCGACCTCGCCGAGCTCAATGCGGCGCCCACCAATCTTCACCTGGTCATCTACGCGGCCGACGAAGTACAGTCCGTCTTCCTCCAGGCGCACGTGGTCACCGGTGCGATACGCACGCTGCCAGCCCATCGACTCCAGCGGCGCGTACTTTTCCGCGTCCTTGGCCGGATCCAGGTAGGACGCCAGTCCCACGCCGCCAATCACCAGCTCGCCGACGCCGCCCATTTCCACAGGCATGCCCTGCTTATCGACGACCACCAGGTCCCACCCATTCAACGGCAAGCCAATGGACACCGGCCGTCCGGGCAGCATTTGCTGCGCACAGGCGACGACGGTGGCCTCGGTGGGGCCGTAGGTATTCCACATCTCGCGGTCCTCGGTGGCCAGGCGGTCTACCAGTTCCTGCGAGCAGGCCTCGCCGCCGACGATAAGCAGGCGGATATTATCCAGCGCCTCGGCCGGCCACAGGCCCGCCAGGGTAGGCACGGTGGACACGACGGTGATATCGCGGCGGATGAGCCAAGGGCCCAAATCCATGCCGGAGCGCACCAGGGATCGCGGCGCCGGGACCAAGCAGCCACCGTGGCCCCAGGCCAGCCACATTTCCTCGCAGGAGGCATCGAAGGCGACGGACAGCCCGGCGAGCACACGATCCTCCGGGCCGAGTGGCCCGTGCGGGTGGTTTACCAAAAAGAGGCTGGCCTCGGCATCCACGAAGGCGGCCGCGGAACGGTGGCTCACGGCCACGCCCTTCGGTTTGCCGGTAGAACCGGAGGTGAAGATGATCCACGCGGTGTCTTCTGGGAGCGGGGCATTGGACTCCTCGGCCGGGGCGTCCGGGCGCGCGGAATCGCGCAGGAAGCGGAAGCCTTCATCAGTAAAAACGCCATCGATATCGGCCTCGCCGAAGACCATCTCGGCGCGCTCGTCTGGATCATCGGCGTCGACAGGCACGTAGGCCGCGCCCGCCGCCAGGGTCGCCAAAATGGCGAGGTAGAGCTCGCGCTTGCCGGAGGTCATCCGAATGCCGATGCGATCGCCCCGGCGCACACCATTGGCGTGCAGCTCGGTGGCCCACAGTTCGACCTCGTGGATGAGTTCGGAGTAGGTGATGATCTCGCCGTCGTCAAGCGCGGCGGCGTCTGGATGCATTTCCGCGGTGGCCGTGATGATGTCCCACAGCGTGCGCGGCCGCGGAGCCGCGCTACCTAGAAGGTACTGCTGCGGGACACGTGATTCGGGTCCTGCCATTTATGCCTCTTCTTCGTCCGCGGCAATGATGGATTTGGCCAACTTGCGCAGGTGCTTGAGCTGCTTATTGGTGGACTCATCCAAAGCCTCGTCCTCGGCGGCGGAAACAAGCTCCGCCAAGTCCTTGTGGACCTTTGCGCCCTTCTTGGTAGACGCGACGATCTGGCGGCGGCGATCCTTCGGGTCGCGCTCGCGCTTGGCCCAGCCGCGGTCCTCGAGGGCGTCGATAAGACGCACCATGTCAGAAGCATCAATGGCCAGGGTCTCGGAGAGGTAGGACTGCGACGCGGCATCCGCGTCCACCAGGCAGGTAAGGACCCAGTACTCGCGCAGCGTCGTCTGCTTGGTCTGCAGGGCGGCCTCGACGCCATCGCGGGTGCGGCGGCGGAGGCGCTCCAACTGGAACGACGGGGATTCGAGTAGGGCAGTTGGGATTACAGAATTATTCGTGGAAGCCATACCATCATCATAATCCCAAAAGATTGGTTAAGGCCAATTAATCCGTTTCGATGGGAAGCCCGGAAGCCTTCCAATTATCCGTGCCGCCCTCCACATTGATGGTGTCCCAGCCCAGCGCATGCTCCAGATACTGGCAGACCTGCATGCTGCGACCGCCCGCGTGGCAAATGACGTAGATATCCTTGTCCGGATCGATTTCCTGGATGCGACCCGTAATCTCGCTCATTGGGATATGGGTCGCGCCCTTTGCGCGCTCCACCGCCCACTCGTCATTCTCGCGGACATCAATGAGCTGAGCGCCTTCTGGTACTTCAGTTGGTTGAACGTTCTTCATGCCATTCACCTTAGTTACTAGCGCGCTTGTGGATCGGCCGACCGGTGGCCTTGTGCTAATGCTGGAACCGCCAGTAGTGGTGCCACTGCCACGGTGGCTGCACAGTGTCGCCTTTACCGTGGACTATCGCGAGGATTTGGCCAACAGCTATGTCGAGGTGGTGCTCGATTGTGGCGGCGGTGAAGTGGAGGGGTTTGTAGCCTCTTTGGACGGCGTCGTTAAGCTTCTGGCGGTCAATTTCGAATCGTTGCCGGTTCTCGCCTTGGTGGTAGGCGTAACCGTCGACCTCGATGGCCAGCTTGTGCTCCTTCAAGAGTAAGTCCCAGCGGTAAGGTCCAATGTGTCTGTTGTTGTGCACGGTGACATGGGGCCGAAGCGCGCGGGTGAGGTTGCGCTCCGGCACGCTATCAGCGCCGAGGATGGTGTTTTCCAGTACGCGCCGGGTGTGCTGCGGAAAGCGCTGGAAGTCGAGCATGTGGCCCTCCATCTGAGAAGCGCCGTACCGGCCGGCAAAGTAGGCTTCGAGGAACGCGACGGCGTCTTCCCCCGCCATTATTTCTGTGGCCTGCAGTGGATTGCACACGTTAATGCCATTGAGCTGGCCCAGCGCCTTCGGACGGGCGCGGCGGCTGCGGAAGTAGGGGCTGGAGGCCATCGTTCCCGCGCGTAGGAAATGCAGTGGGAAGGTTAAGGCGTGGCCGAGGTAGTGGTGGGCGCAGGAGTAGCCGTCGAGCGCCGAATCGGGCCAGCGGCGGGAGACGATTTCCGCGAGTTCGCGCGGCGAGGGCTTGCCTTCGGTATAGAGTCCGTGGCAGATTTTCACGGCTTGGTTGTCGATAGCGCGGCGCGCGGCCGTGCGCGTGGTGAAGATTCTCATGCGCCCACCCCTAGGCGTTCATTTCGATCATTTAGGCCCCCGAGGCCGGTGGTTTCGGCCTACTATGTGATCGAATTGTACTGCGGGGACGGGATTGTGTCGCGGGGAGGGCCTTGCTGGTGTGAAAAAGACAAAAAGGGGGCGTTTCGATCAAATACGGCCTTGAAAAAAGCCGCTTTCGCAGTGCTATTTGATCGAAACGCCCTAAGGGGAGCCCGCGGGCTCAGACCCGCGGGGCCCGCGCGCAGAACGCTTACTTGAAGCGAGCCTTTGCCTCGTCGAGGATCTTCTCTGCTTCGGCCTTGTCGCCCCAGCCGGAGCCGGTGACTTCCTTGTTCGGCTCCAGGTCCTTGTAGTGGACGAAGAAGTGCTCGATTTCGTCCTTGATGTGCTGCTCCACATCGTCGATGTCCTGGTAGCGCTCCCAGCGCGGGTCATCGATGACGGCGAGCAGCTTGTCATCGCGGCCGGCCTCGTCGGTCATCTTGAAGACGCCGACGATGCGGGCCTCAACGACTACGCCCGGGAAGACTGGCTCCGGCAGGATGACCAGGGCGTCGAGCGGGTCGCCGTCCTCGCCCAGGGTGTGGTCGATGAAGCCGTAGTCAGCCGGGTAAGCCATCGGGGTGAACAGGTAACGGTCGAGGTAGACCTTGCCGGACTCGTGGTCAACCTCGTACTTGTTGCGGGAGCCCTTCGGGATTTCAATGGTTACTTCAACGCTCACAGCGATGTCCTCCATGGGGGATTGGGTATCAATTACTGCCCATAGTCTAGCGCGTTGCGGATTCGCGCTAGGGTTAAAGGCAATGAAAGCAAAGCATGTTTGGTGGTCAGCGACCGCGCTCGTGGTAGCGGCAGCGGTCGGAGGTACGGCTGCGCTGGGCGTTACCCTCCAGCGCGAATACGGCGATCTCTCGCACGGAGAAGCACAGGCGGTGCAGGCTCCTAAGGAGCCGTTGAGCGCAGCAGAGCCGGGCGAGGCGAACCTGGATGCGCTGAGGGCGAAGCTGGATGAGCTCGCTAAGAATAAGGACCTTGCCACTTTCGGCGGCGAGGTGATCGATACCGAAACCGGCGACGTAGTGTGGCAGCGCGACGCGGATAAGCGGCTTACCCCGGCCTCGTCCACGAAGGTCCTCACCACTGCGGCGGCGACGTTGGCGCTGGATGAGAATGAGAGAATCACCACCAAGGTCTACCGTGGGTCGAACGAAAGGAACGTGGTCATCAAGGCCGCGGGCGATGTGTGGATGACGCACGAACAGCTCGATGATTTGGCCGAGCAGATTTCGAAGAACGTCGAGCAGGTCGATGGTGTCTACATCGATACTTCTGTGTGGTCCGGCGAGGCGCAGGCCCCGGGTTGGGATCCGGAGGACGTGGACGGCGGCTTCGTCGCGCCGATGGAACCGGCCATGCTCTACGGCGGTCGCCTGGGCGCGACGACGGGGGACGTGCCGAGGAGTCATGAGCCTGCTTTGGACGTCGCTAAGCAGCTAGGCGATCGCCTCGGCGCGGGCAAGGTAGGCATGGGCTCTGTGGCGGAGAACGCGCAGGAGGTGGCGAGCGTGGATTCGCCGCCGCTAGCGGACCGCGCCCGAGAAATGGTGCGCCACTCGGATAACGTCATGGCCGAGGCCATTGCGCGTGAGCTGGCGATGGCCCGTGGCAAAGAAGCCAGCTTTGAAGGCGATACGCAGGCCACGCTCGAGGTGCTGCGGGAGCAAGGATTCGACGTCGAGGGCGTCGATATTAAGGATAATTCCGGGCTCTCGGTAGACAATCGACTCACCGCCGGGTTGTTGACGCAGCTCATCAATGGCGCGGTCAAGGATCCGCGTCTGCGCCCGCTGGTGTCCTACCTGCCGGTGGCCGGCGGCGATGGCAAGCTGTACGAACGCTACGGCGATTCCGCGGCCAAGGGCTATGTGCGCGCCAAGACAGGCACGCTGACTGGGGTCTCGGCCTTGGCCGGCACCGCGCAGGGTAATTCCGGGCGCGTGTATGCCTTTGCCTTCCTTGTGAATGACGGTGATATCTTGGCCGCCCGCAAGGCTCAAGACGCATTGGCTTCTGCACTGCATGAGTTCTAATAAGCCCTTTTGGCCGCGGGTTTCGCCGCACTTTCTGGCGTGTCGGCGCGGCGTGCGCACCGCCGATCTTGACCACGCAGTGGCGGTGGGGCTTTCCGGGGGCGCGGATTCGCTGGCTCTCATGGCGGCGCTCGTGGCGGAAGGGCACGACGTGCTCGCGCTGTGTGTGGACCACGGGTTGCAGGATGGATCGCGGGCGCAGGCCGAGCGCGCGGCCGAGCAGGCGCGAAAGCTAGGCGCGCGGGCGCAGGTGCTTAGCGTTGAGGCGGGTGCGGGCGCTGCGGCGGGGGCGGAGTCGATGGAGGCGGCCGCGCGGGCGGCGCGGTATCGAGCACTGGCCGCCGCGTGCGCAGACGAAGGTTTAGAGGTGGCCGTGGCGCATACGGCCGATGACCAGGCGGAAACGCTGCTGCTCGGCGCGCTGCGCGGGCGGGTGACCGGCATGAACGAGCGCAGCGAGGTGGAAGGCGCCCGCGTGGTGCGGCCGCTGCTGAACGTGCGCCGCGCCGATACCGAAGGCGCTTGCGCGGAGTTGGGCCTTTCGACGTGGCAGGACCCACAGAACGCGGACACCCATTTCCGCCGCGTGGCGCTGCGCCGCGAGGTCATTCCGCAGTTGAGCCGCATCATCGGTGGGGATGCGGTGCCAGCGCTGGCGCAAGCGGCAAGCGACGCCGCGCTTGACGACGCCGCCCTGCGCACCCTACCCACCACGGACTGCGCTGAGCTGGCGGCGATGGCGGAGCCGCGGCGCCGGCGGGCTATCGCGGCGTGGCTGGTCAGCGAGGGGGTAGAGGTAACAAGGAGGGCAGTGGGGGACGTCGGCAAGCTGTGCACCCACTGGCACGGGCAGGGCCCGGTGGCCGTGCGATCGACGGGGCAGGTGGGGCAGAGGTTGGAAGTAGCCCGTATAGGTGGCAAACTGGCACTATTGTCTGGTCATTAAAGGAGCGCACACGTGCACGACAAGAAAGACTTCGCCGTTCCCGCAAACCGCTACGGTGACGATGTAGAAGCAATCCTCATTGGAGAAGAGGAACTGCAAAACCGCGTCCAAGAACTCGCGGATCTGGTCTCGGAAAAGTATGCCGACTCTGAGCACGACCTGCTGTTGGTCTGCGTGCTCAAGGGCGCCGCATTCTTCCTCACGGACTTTGCGCGCAAGCTATCCATCCCCTCCGAGCTGGAGTTTATGGCCGTATCCTCCTACGGCGCCTCCACCTCCTCTTCCGGCGTGGTGCGCATTTTGAAGGATTTGGACCGCGATATTGCGGGGCGCAACGTGCTCATCGTGGAAGACATCATCGATTCCGGCCTCACCCTGTCGTGGCTCATCCGCAACCTGGAAGGCCGCAGCCCTGCTTCGCTGAATGTGGTCACCCTGCTGCGCAAGCCGGAAGTAGTCAAGGCTGATATTGATCTGCTGGATGTGGGCTTTGATATCCCGAATGAATTCGTCATCGGCTATGGCTTGGACTATGCGGAACGCTACCGCGATCTCCCCTACGTGGGCACCCTCCACCCCGATGTCTATACCACCAACTAAAATCGCGCAGTAATGAAAAACAATAAGATTCTTCGCTACGGCGGGATTGCGGCCCTCATCCTTATCGCGCTGTACGCCTTTACCTTCTTTAGCAACGATGCCCGCGGCTACGTGCAAGCGGATACCTCCGTTGCGCTGACCCAGCTCAAAGACAAAAACGTCAATGAGGTGGAAATCGATGACCGCGAGCAGCGCCTGCGCATCAAGCTCAAGGATGAAATCACGGTAGACGAGCGCGACGGCGTGCAGGAAATCGTGGCCAAGTACCCGGCCCGCGCCTCCGAGCAGGTCTTTAACGCCGTCAAGGATTCCGGCGCTGAGAAATACCAGACCAATGTCACGCAGGAATCCTTCTTGGGCTCCATGCTCAGCATGCTGCTGCCGATGATCATCCTCTTTGGCGTGCTCTTCTGGCTCATGTCCCGCATGCAGCAGGGCGCTGGTGGCATGTTTGGCATCGGCGGTTCCAAGGCCAAGGAACTGACCAAGGATATGCCGACCAATACCTTTGAGGACGTGGCCGGCGCGGATGAGGCCGTGGACGAGCTGCAGGAGATCAAGGACTTCCTGGAAGACCCCACCCGCTACCACGACCTAGGCGCCAAGATCCCGCGCGGCGTGCTGCTCTACGGCCCTCCGGGTACCGGTAAGACCTTGCTTGCCCGCGCCGTGGCTGGCGAGGCCGGCGTGCCGTTCTATTCCATCTCCGGTTCTGACTTTGTGGAGATGTTCGTTGGTGTGGGTGCCTCCCGTGTGCGCGACTTGTTCAAGCAGGCGAAGGAAAATAGCCCCTGCATTATCTTCGTCGACGAGATTGACGCCGTGGGCCGCCAGCGCGGTTCCGGTACCGGCGGCGGCCACGATGAGCGCGAGCAGACCCTCAACCAGCTCCTGGTAGAGATGGACGGCTTTGGTGACCGCGAAGGCGTTATCCTCATCGCCGCCACCAACCGCCCGGATATCCTCGATCCGGCGCTGCTGCGCCCGGGCCGCTTCGACCGCCAGATTCCGGTCACCAACCCGGATCTTGCCGGCCGCGAGGAGATCCTGCGCGTGCATGCAAAGAATAAGCCGCTGGCAGAAGAGGTTGACGTAGCGCAGCTGGCCAAGCGCACCGCCGGCATGTCCGGTGCGGATCTGGCCAATGTACTCAACGAGGCCGCTTTGCTTACCGCCCGCATCGGCGGCAACGTCATTACCTATGATGCCTTGGAAGAGGCCACCGACCGCGTCGTGGGCGGCCCGCGCCGCCAGGGCAAGATCATCTCCGAGCACGAGAAGAAGGTGACCGCTTATCACGAGGGCGGACACACGCTTTCTGCGTGGGCACTCAAGGATATTGAGCGCGTGTACAAGGTCACCATCCTGGCCCGCGGCCGTACCGGCGGCCACGCCATGACCTCCCAGGAAGACGACAAGGGCATGTACACCCGCGACGAGCTCTTCTCCCGCTTGGTCTTTGCCATGGGTGGCCGCGCTGCCGAAGAGCTGGTCTTCGGAGCGCCGACCACTGGTGCGTCTTCCGATATTGAAAACGCCACTAAGATCGCTCGTTCCATGCTCACCGAGTATGGCTTCTCCCCGGACCTGGGCACCGTGAAGTACGGCAAGGAGCAGGGCGATCCCTTCAGCCAGATGGGTGGCGGTGGCTCCATCGATTACTCCGATGAGGTTGCCTCCAAGATTGATGAGCAGATGCGCTACCTGCTCGAGCGCGCGCACGAGCAGGCCTATGACATCTTGCGCAATAACCGTCACTACCTGGACAAGCTGGCCGCGGCCCTGCTGGAGAAGGAAACCCTGCGCCGCCCTGACCTGGAGCGCATATTCGACGGCATCGAACCGCGCGAGGCCTTCGATGTCTTCCCAGGTGAGGACGATCGTTTCCCACGCCAGATTGGCTACGCCCCAGTGAAGACCCCGGTTGAGCTGGCGAAGGAGCGCGGCGAGGAGCTGCCTAAGCGCATGACGCTTCTCGATGCCTCCCGGGCCGCCCGCGAGCGCCGCCTCGCCGGCGAAGAGCCGAAGGGTGAGGTGGGCTTCAACTTTGGCCAGCACGCCGGAGATTACGTCGACCCGGACACCGCCCGCGAGCTGGGCAACGGACCCGCAGCCGCAAAGGATTCCGAGGACTCCGCGCCGGACCAGCCTGCCCAGCAGGCTCGCGACGCTCAGTCTGCTCCGGCTTCCGAGCCAACCGCCCGTCCTGCCGCACGCCCCGCTACCGGCGGTGGCAAGCACCACAAGCCGGACGCCGGCGCGGAGGCTGATGCCGAGACCCGTCAGTGGTTTACCCCTGGCTGGGACGAGAAGGATCGCCGCAAGAACCCCTATGCGCGCGAGGACGATAAGCAAGAAGATAACTAATGCCTGATAATCACATTCCCGCTCGCGCCGCCTTCGACCAAGACCGAGCGGAGGCAGCGGTGCGTGAGCTGCTCCTTGCGGTAGGGGAGGACCCTGACCGCGAGGGCTTGCGCGAAACCCCGGCCCGCGTGGCCCGCGCCTACCGCGAGGTCTTCGCCGGCCTGCACGAGGACCCCACCGAGGTCCTGCACAAAACCTTCGCCGAGGACCACCAAGAATTAGTTCTGGTGCGCGATATCCCCATCTATTCCACCTGCGAGCACCACTTGGTGCCGTTCTACGGCGTGGCGCATATTGGCTACATCCCGGGCAAAGACGGCCACGTCACCGGTTTGAGTAAGCTCGCCCGCTTGGCGGATATGTACGCTAAGCGCCCCCAAGTCCAAGAGCGCCTTACCCAGCAGGTAGCGGACGCCTTGGTGGAGGTCCTCGGTGCGCAGTCCGTCATCGTGGTCATTGAGTGCGAGCACTTGTGCATGGCCATGCGCGGCATCCGCAAGCCGGGGGCGACGACGACCACCTCCGCGGTGCGCGGCGGCTTCAAAAATAATGCCGCCTCCCGCGCGGAGGTGCTCAGCCTGATTCGCAGCTAAGTCCCCCGGTTACCACGAAAGCGAGAAGGAGCACGCCATGCAGCAGGCAACCTCGGTATCGGATCTGACCATTGCCCAACGCACGCTGGTGATGGGCATCGTCAACGTCACGGAGGATTCCTTCTCCGATGGCGGTAAGTGGTTGGACGTCGATGCCGCCATCAACCACGCCCGCGAACTCGTGGCGCAGGGCGCGGACATGATTGACGTCGGTGGTGAGTCCACCCGGCCGGGTGCGGTGCGGGTAGAAGCGGATGTGGAAAAGCGCCGCGTGGTTCCCGTCATTAAGGCGCTGAGCGAGCTGGGCATCCGCACTTCCGTGGATACGATGCGGGCCTCGGTGGCCCGCTCGGCGGCAGCGGCCGGTGTGGACATGATCAATGACGTCTCCGGTGGCCTGGCTGATCCGGAGATGTATCGCGCGATGGCCGAGGCCGGCGTGCCCGTGTGCCTGATGCACTGGCGCACGCTGCAGGAAGGCGCCTTTGGCTCCGCGGCCGGTAGCGCCGACCACGGCGGCGATGTGGTGCGCGATGTGCATGAGACCCTCGAGCGCCTGGCGAATAATGCGCTGGCCGCCGGCGTGCGCCGCGATAATATCGTGCTCGATCCGGGCTTGGGCTTTGCCAAAACCCCGCAGGATAACTGGGCGCTGCTCAAGGCCCTGCCGGAGTTTCTCGACGCCGAATTCCCCATGCTGGTGGGAGCCTCGCGCAAGCGCTTCCTTGCCGCTATCCGGGAGGACCGTGGCGTGGAATCCAGCCCGCTGCTGGCCGATCCCGCAACTGCGGCCGTAACCGCCATTTCCGCCCAGATGGGCGCGTGGGGCGTGCGCGTGCACGAGGTCGCCGTCTCGCGCGACGCCGTCGATGTGGCCGCGGCTTGGAACGCCGGCAACGGTTACGCGGGCGGCGCCAGGGCGACCGGCAGCTATAGCAATGGCGCCGATGGCAATGGCACCATGAAATCCACCGCCCTACCGCGCAACCCTGAGGAGTAAAACATGGCAGACCGCATCGAGCTCACCGGCCTAGAATGCTTTGGCTACCATGGCGTTTTCGAAGAAGAAAAGCGCACCGGTCAGCCCTTCATCGTGGACATTACCTGTTGGTCCGAGTTCGCCGAGGCCGCCGCCACCGATGATCTGACCAAGACCATCAATTACGCCGAGCTTGCCGACGTCGCCGCAACAATCATCGAAGGCCCCGCCCGCGACCTTATCGAGACCGTCGCCAGCGAGGTGGCCGATACCATCATGGAGACCTTCGAAGGCCTGCATGCTGTGGAGGTCACCCTGCACAAGCCGCAGGCGCCGATTCCACGCACTTTTGCCGACGTCGCCGTGGTCGCCCGCCGCTCCCGCAAGCACGCGAGGACCCTCTAATGCGCGCGGTGCTCTCCATCGGCTCCAATATGGATGACCGCGTGGAGCTTTTGCGCACGGTATTCGACGAGTTTGCCAGCGAGATCGTTGCCGCTTCGCCCGTCTATGCCACCCCGCCGTGGGGCGTGACGGACCAAGACGAATTCCTCAACGCGGTGCTCATCGTGGACGTCGAGGAGACTCCGAAGGAACTCCTGCGCCGCGGGCAGAAGCTTGAAGAGGCCGCCGAGCGTGTCCGCGTGCGCCACTGGGGCCCGCGCACGCTGGATGTAGACATCATTGATATCGAGGGCTATACCTCCGACGACCCAGAGCTTATCGTCCCGCATCCTTATGCCCACGAGCGTGCCTTCGTGCTGATTCCGTGGTTGGCGGCCGATGGTGGTGCTAGGTTGAGTGGGGAGGGCGTCGCCAAGCGGGTAGCAGCACTCGACCCGAAAGAGCGCGCCGAGATTCGCCGGCTGGGCATGATGGAGGAGCTATGACACGGACCTCGCTGGGTGCCCTCATCGGCACCGGGGTCTTCTTTGCCGCCGCGGCGGCCATCCTCACCACGCGCTTTTATGGCTCCATGCTGCAAATCCCGGTAACGGTCTCGGCCACGCTATGGCTTATGGCCGTTATCTGCCTGGTGCTGACCTGGAAAGTGGACCAAGCCACCGAGGATGAGCATGGCATTGGCCTGGATAATTCGCAGCTCAACCCCATGACCATCACGCAGTTCATGCTGGTAGGAAAGGCCTCGGCATGGACGGGTTCCATCGTGGGCGGCATCTATGCCGGCATTGCCGTCTACGTCATACCCAACGCCAGTACGCTCGCGGCGGCTTCCGATGACCTCGTGGGGGTCATTGCCTCCGCGCTCGGCGGCCTCGCGATGGCCGCCGCTGGCCTACGGCTAGAGCGACACTGCGAGACCCCGCCCCCACCAGATGGGGTTCAAACGGTACATTAGTGAGCATGACTGAGCCTCGCTCTTCTTCTAGCAATACTTCCGCCAAGACGACCAAGCCGGACTTGGGCCAGATCGGCCTTATCGTCCTCGTGGTGCTGGCCGTGGTGGCCAGCATCGTCATGCTGATTTCCGGCTCTGCCGCCGCGCTCAAGATTGCCCTCATTGCTGCCCTGTGGGCCGCCGTGCTCGGCTTCTTCTTGGTCATGCGCTATCGCCGCCAGGCTGAGGAGTCCGTAACCAAGCTGGAGCTGCAGGAGCGCGCTCACCGCGCCGAGCTCAAGCAAGCCCGCACAGCCGATGGCCAGCCGCTGCCGGATCAGGAACTGCTGGATGAAATCCGCACCGAGCTGGCTTCCATCCGCAAGCAGATCGAGGATCTTTCCGGCCAGAACTTCACCTATGAACCGGCCGCTCTGCACGCCGAGGCGCGCCGCATCATGCAGCTCGAGGCCCAGACTGCGGCCGCTGCTCGCCCTGGCTCTGAGGAGGGCAATGTGGACTTCACCCAGTCCTCTTCCGGCGCCCCGTCCACCGATGCCATCGCCGGCCGCTTGGGTAACCAGCCGTCCGCGGCGCACGCCGAGTCCAACCCGCTTAATGACATCATTAGCGAAAAGACCCGCGCGCAGCGTACCTCCGGCAAGACTTCTGGTGCCTCCGCCTTCAATACTGGTGGCTTCCAGGCCGTGCGCTGGGATACCGGCGGCGATGATTCCCTGAAGACCACCCACGCTTCCGCCTCCAGCGAGCACCATGGCAGCCACCGCAAGCCGGAGGCTGCCACCAAGGCCAATGATGAGACCCAGGACATTCCGCAGCAGCCGGCACCACAGCGCGATGAACGCGCGGAATATCCAGGCTCGGGTCAACATGTGGCTCCGGAATCGGCCGAACCAGTACGCCAGAAGGCAGCCCGCCCGCATCACCGTGCGGCTGAACCTCAGCCGGAGGAGCAGACACGCGGACGCCGTCGCAGCGACGATAAGCGCGAAGGGGCGGTCTCCGTGGCCGAGCTGCTGGCGCAGGCAAAGAAAAAGAAGGACAAATAAATGCGCCCGCCACGCATGCGGGTAGCTCTTTTTGGCCGGAGCCTGGCCGGCTTTACCTTGGCCAATGCCATGGAACGCGCCGGCCATGAGGTGCAGATGCTTTCGGACCCAGCCGAGCTTTCTTCCTTCGAAACTCTCATTATCGCCGTGGGCGATTCCCGCCTGGAAGCTACCGTGGAGTTGCTTGAGCCACACGTACATCGCGGATTAATCGTTTTCCACACCTGCCTCTCGCGCGGTGTCCAAGTGCTAGATCCGCTAGAAACCCGCGGGTGTGTCGTTGCGGCACTCGCCCCATTTGCACATATGCGCTGGGCCGTGACCACCCTGGACGAGCTGGGCGAGACTGTAGTGGAGCTCAATATCACCGAGTTCCGCGGCGAAACCGTAGCGCTTTCCGACGCCGAACGTGCCCCCTTCGCTGCCCGCGCCTACTATGCCGAAATGCTTCGGCGCTTGCATATCTCTGCTGCAGTTGATGCTCATTTCCTCTCGCCCTCAGAAGAGCCACCCCTGGTGGGTGAGGACATGGACACCGAAGAAATCATCGCCGCCTACCGTGGCGCCACCGACCCTGGCCTGCGCCGCAGTTATGTGGAGGTTGCCCGCCGCCTAGGTGAGGTGGACGGCCGCGAGGAGCTGGAAATGTGGGCCCTACAAGAGGAGAGCCGATGAGCCTAGAGCTGGGAAACGCCACCGTCATCAGTGAGATTGAGCGCATCCGTATGGTTGGCAGCGCCTTTCATAAGACTGGCCGTCCGGTGGCCTTCGTGCCGCTGACCAACGGCGTGCACGCCGGCCATATCGCGCTGGTGCGCGCGGCCAAGCACATCCGCGGCGCGGTTACCGTCGTGGCCCTGCAGTCCCCACACGAGGAGGACCTTGAGCTCCTACGCGCCGAGGGCGTGGACATTGTCTGGAATTACTCAACAGATTCCTTGTGGCCACACGGCCGCCGGATCGCCGTGGCCCCTGTCGACGCCGCGACTGCCCTCGAGCCGGACCTCAGCGAGGGCCTCTCCCTGTACCTTGCGCTCATCCTGACGCTTTCGCCTACCGACGTCCTCCTTGGCGAAAAGGACTATGAGCTCCTCCTCGCCATCCACCACGCGGTCCAAGACTTCCACTTAGGCGTGCGCGTGCAGGGCGTGCCCGCCGTACGCATGCCCGATGGCGTGGTGATGAGCCTGCGCAATACCAACGTCCCGGCCGGATCCCGTGACCAAGCAGCCGCCCTATCCGCCGCGCTGACCGCCGGCGCGCATGCCGCCGAAGCCGGTGCGGAGAAAGTCCGCGAGGTCGCCGCGGAAGTCCTGCGCGCAGCAGGCGTTGAGCCGGACTACCTCGAGGTGCGCGGTCGCGACCTCGGCACCCCTCCCGAGGAGGGTGATGCCCGCTTGCTCGTCGCCGCGACAATCGGCGGCGTCCGCCTCATCGATAATGTGGGCCTGCCGCTGGGAATCGGCTTTAATAATATTGAAGAGCACGAAGCCAAGGCCGAGCTCGAGCGCGAGCAACAACGCGCGCAGGATACCGCTTCCCAGCAGCCATCGGAGGACTAATGACCGATATCCAGATCCGCGACCTTGACCCGCGCGATGAGCCCAAAGCCATTTCTTTTGCCATCGAGGGCATGCACCTGCACTGGTTTGTGAAGAACCCGCGCTTTGAGCGCGCCTATGGCCGCTACTTTTGGGATTTAGAGCGCGCCAAGGCCACCGATATCTTGGCCGCTTATGATGGCGACCGCTTCCTCGGCGTGCTGTTGGCCTCCATGAAGGGCAAGCCCGCGCTGCCATATCCCTGGTGGCGCAAGGCCTATGTCCGCGCGGTGGAAATCTTCAACAACCTGCGCCCAGGCGGACACCGCGATGATTACGATGCCGCCAATCAGGACATGCTGCTCAAGTACTTGGGTAAGCACCCCATTGATGGCGAAATCGGCTTCCTCGTCGCGGCTCCCAATTCCGGCGTGAGCGGCGTGGGCACGGCGCTGCTCGAGGCCTTCGAAGCCCGTCATGAGGGAAAGAATGCCTATTTGTTTACCGATGACGGCTGCACTTATCAGTTCTATGACAGCCGCGGTTTCACCCAGGTGGGCGAGCGCACCATCGCGGTCAACGAGGACCGCGACTTAGTGTGCATGCTCTATGTGCGCCGCCTTGGCACGCCGCAGTCTTAGCGTGCCGCAGGCTTAACGGGCCAACGCTCCCATCGGATCCCAGGCCGGCAGGGTAGTGACAGACTCGGACTGCAACGCCGCTTGATATTGTTCCGGCAGGCGGGAGGGGTGCACGGCGATTTCGAAGACGAACTCGTCGAACCAGTCATCGGCCATGGTCCAAAAGCCCTTATCGGCCTTTTTCGGGCCCCAGGAATTCTCTACGCGCCAGCGATTGACGGTGCCGTCTTCTTCGATATCGGCGCCGGTAAAGACCATCGCGTGGGTCATCATGGACTCGTGCAGGCGCAAACGCTGCGCCTTGTCCAGATCCATCTTCACGCCGTAGAAGGCCTCATAATCGTGCAGGTGCTTGGCCCACACGCCGTGCTCATCATCAGATTGCTGGTCGGTATCGCAGCCGAACCAGACCGGCTGGCCGTCTTCGATGGAGGCACGCGCGGCATCGCGCAGCACCTCCACAGGCGCGTTCAAATAGGTCACGCGCTTACCTGCCACGTTGCCCAGGTACTCCACGGTGTAGAGCTCGCCATAGGCATTGCGCGGATCGTTGACCACGCACACGTACTCGCCTAGGTCCGCAGGCAGGTATTCCTGGGCAAACTCCTGTGGGGTATAGGTGCCCGCGCGGTGGAACTCATCATCCTTATCGCGATACTGCCATACAAAGTCCTCGGGTGGCAGGCCCAGGTTGGCGGTAAGGATCCGGTAGACGTCGGCAAGCGCCTGCTCATGCGCACCCTCTTCGCCGCTGCGGATCTGGTGGGCGGCGCGGCGCAGCACGGTCTGCAGGTTGCGGTTAAGCATCGCCGTGGCCTCGGAAGAGGCGGTCTCCGGCATGGCGTATTGCGGCACCACGCCGTACTTTTCCACTAGGGCGACGAACATGGACCATTGGCCGCCGTCATCGATGGGATCATCCATGAGCTTGGCAACGGTGCGGTCCGTAATCTCGCGGTCCTTGAGTTCAGCCATGGCGGTAAGGAACCAATTGGCCTTTTCCAGCTTGTCAAAGAAATAAATATAGGTCTGGGAGAGCTCAAAATCTTTGAGGTTGGCCTTGTCCATCAGGCCGCCGCGCAGGGAATTGAGGCCGGCAAAAATCCAACAGCGGCCAGAGGCCTTCTGGTCGGCCACGCCCCAGGAATCTAGCTTATGGCTGGTTACCGGTGTGAGGCTGCGTAATTGCTCGTGGTCGAGGCTGAGCTTGTCGACGCCCTCCTGGGCCACCCCATTGCGTACCAGGCGCAGCGTGGCATCGCTGGTGAGCTCGGCGGTGGCGGCATGAACCTCGTTCGGGTTAATCTCTGGCATTTCTCGATTCTCCTTAGTTCATCCGGTCCCAGAGGGGAAGCTCAATCGGTTCGGTGGCAAGAGCCTGGGCCAGCTCGTCGCTCAGGTGCTCCTTGCGCACGGCAATGTGGAAGACGTTTTGGTCAAACCAGGCATCGGCCATCGTGGCAAAGCCCTTGCCAGGCACATCCTCTCCATCGTCCTTGCGCGGCGGCTTAGAACCCCAGGAGTTCTCCACGCGCCAAGCGCGGTCGCCATCGACGCCGGTGAGCACCATCGCGTGGGTGGGTGCGGTCTCACCGGAGGTAAAACGCTCCTCCTTGCTCATGGAGGAATCGATGCCGTAGAGGCCATCGGTATTCACCAATCCCTCGTCCCATACGCCGTTGAGGAAGGAGAACTGGCGGTTGACATCGCAGCTAAACCACACCGGCTCGCCGGCCGCCAGGCTGCGCTTGGCGGTCTCCTTGAGCTCTTCCACGGTTGCGTTCACGTACTCCTGCGGTGCGCCACCCAGCACATTGCTTTCATCGGCGCTGCTGAATACTCGATGCTTGGGGTTGGTGGAGCGGGGGTCATCGGCCAGCACCACGTACTCGTCCAAGTTCGGCAGATACTTATCCGCAAACTCGCGCGGGGTGGAGTGCAGGCGCACGAATTGCTCGTCCTTGGTGCGATACGCCCAGGTAAATTCCTCCGGCGGGATGCCCAGGTGGATGGCCAGGATCCGGTGAAAATCGGTGCGTGCCTGGGCGATGATGTCCTCGCGCGGGCCGACCTGAGCGGCGGCGCGGCGTACCACGGTGGCAAGATCGCGGTTCATCTCTGCGGTATTTCCAGACGAGCGTACCTCCGGCATGGCCTCGGCAGGCACGGCACCGTACTTGGCTACGAGGTTGCTAAAGAAGCACCACCAGCCGCCATCGGCCCCCGCGTGGTCCAGTACCGCGGCGACGGTGCGCTCGTCCCAGCCGGCGTCCTTCTTGTCCAGCAGCTGGTTGAGCACCAGGTTGGCGCGCTCCAGCTTGTCAAAGTACTGCAGGTAGGTAAAGGAAAACTCGAAGCTATCTACGTTGAGTTCCTTGGCCGCGCGGTGACGGAAGACGTTCAACGCCGCGAACATCCAGCAGCGGCCCGAGCGCTTTTGGTCCGATACGCCCAAGCTATCCAGCTTGACCTCGGTGGTGGGGTAGAGGGCCGTAATGCGGTCGCGGTCTAGAGCCGCCTTAGCCGCCCCGACATTGGTGATGGCGTTGCGGGCGATGCGCAGCCGGGAATCGGCCGCGGCCTCCTCGCGCAAGTGGGATAGGTATTCGTTGGTGAGCAAAGTCATAGTTTCGGTTTTAGCAGACCCGGGCTCACAGCGGCGCGGGCGGGTGGAGCTAGAGATAGGCCGCCAGCTTGCCGACGGCCCCCGGAGTCCCCACTTCCTCCGGCAACCACGGAACCTCGCGCACCGGGGTATCGGGCAGCTGGGCGCGTAGGAGTGCGAGTGCCTCATCCTCGGCGGCGCGCCGGGCGGCTAAGAACTCGCCTTGGTCGGCCGGGGTGCGCCGGTTAACCAGCATGGATCCCACCCGCACACCGTTGCTCGTGAGGTCCGCATGAAACTCGGCAGATTCCAGCACGGGCAGGCGCTCGGCGGTGAGCACGATGTGGAACACGGTGCGCGGGGAGGTAAGAGCGGTGCGCAGCTGGGCAAAGCGCTCGCGGCGCTGGAAAAGCGTGGCGCGAATCTCCTGATTGCGCCGGTCCACCGGGTCATTATCCGCGCCGCTGACGTTAGACATCCCGCGCACCAGCGAGCCGAATTTATCGGATTTCTCGCGCCGGGAGAGCAATCCATCGGTATAGGCGGCCATGATCTCCGGCAAGGCCATCAGCCGCGAGGTATGCCCTGAGGGTGCGGTATCGAAGATGAGGTAGTCGAAGTCCGACTCCTCCACGACCAGCGCCGCTATGCGCTCCAATAGCGCCGCCTCCTGTGTGCCGGGCGATTGCCGCGCTAGGTCGAGGTGCTTCTTCACCTCGCCATGGAGGTGTTCGGGCATAAAGCGGCGCATCGAGTTCCCTACCTGCGCTAGGTGTTGCTCGGTCGCGCGCGCAGGGTTGATCTCGATGGCGGACAGGGTAGGGGTGAGGTCTGAGGGGGCGTCGCCAAGCGAGGCACCAAAAATATGCCCCAGGTTATGCGCCGGGTCCGTGGACACCAGGCAGACGCGGTGCTCACAGGACAGGCGCAGCGCGGTGGCGGTGGCCAGGGTGGTTTTACCCACCCATTACGTTGTTAGCAGTTCCACCTCAGGGCGCCGAAGATTCATGGTCTGTCCACCCGATTGGGCGGGTTATGTTTATTTCCGTTC